>Ga0181528_10000132_pt1 | contig 68866 bp, 72 predicted proteins | sample PEATcosm2014_Bin_47_FD_119742 | JGI IMG/M metagenome (GOLD analysis project Ga0181528, IMG submission 119742) | Peatland microbial communities from MTU Mesocosm Facility, Houghton, MI, USA - PEATcosm2014_Bin10_10_metaG | ecosystem: Environmental > Terrestrial > Soil > Wetlands > Peat | place...
CGCCATCCGAAGAAGCTCGCAGCACAGGCAACATCAAGGTTTGGAAATCAGGAATCATGTTCTCTCCCGTTCGCTAAGAGCCTATACTCGTCAGCGCAAAAGGCAAGACCATTTCTCCTCTTACTCCGTCGTCCGTTCCTTCTTCGCCTTCACCGCCGCCAGCCGCTCGCGGATTCGCTTCTCCACGCCTTCTTCCGTCGGGAAGTACCACTGCTTGCCCTTGAGGTTTTCCGGCAGACACTCCATATCCGTAACTTTTTCCTCGAAGGCGTGGGCATACTTGTATCCTTCGCCGTACCCTAGCTCTTTCATCAGGCGGGTCGGGGCGTTTCTCAGATGCAGTGGCACCGGGTCTGCCGCCGTCTCTTCCACGTCACGTTTCACCGCGCTGTAGGCCATGTAGAGTGCGTTTGACTTGGGAGCAATCGCTAGGTACACCGCCGCGTGCGCCAATGCAAGCCCGCCCTCGGGAAGACCCATGAAGTCCAGTGCGTCCTTCGCCGCAATGCAGATTTCCAAGGCGTGCGGGTCAGCCAGCGAGATGTCTTCCACGGCCATGCGGACAATTCGGCGCGCTAGATACATGGGATCTTCGCCGCTCTCCAGCATTCGCACCAGCCAGTAGAGGGTCGCGTCGGGGTCGCTATTGCGCACTGACTTATGCAAGGCCGAAATCAGGTTGTAGTGCTCTTCCCCGGCTTTGTCATAGCGCAGCACGCGGCGCTGCAGGGCATCCTCCACCTGCGGCTTTTCAATGACTCCGCCGCTTGCACCGCCTGCGGCTTCCACGGCCAGCGTTGCTGCGATCTCCAAGACGTTGTACGCGGAACGCGCATCGCCGCTCGAATAGGCTGCAATCCGCGCCAGGGCCTCAGGACGCGCCGTCAGTTTCAGCAAGCCCAAGCCGCGTTCTTCGTCTGCCAGGGCGCGCTCTAGAAGAGTGATGATCTGCTCCTCGGTCAGCGGGTTCAGCGTGTAAACCCGTGAGCGCGAGAGCAGTGCCGAATTCACCTCGAACGACGGATTCTCCGTGGTCGCCCCAATCAGACGAATATTTCCCCGCTCCACATGCGGCAGGAAAGCGTCTTGCTGCGACCGGTTGAAGCGGTGAATCTCATCGATGAAGACGATGGTTCTGGTGCCATATTGCTTCGCCCGCTCGGCGTCCACCATGACTTGCTTGATCTCTTTGATTCCGACCATTACAGCCGAATACTCGACGAACTCCGCCTTGGTACGGTGCGCAATAATCTTCGCCAGCGTGGTCTTCCCTACTCCTGGCGGTCCCCAGAAAATAATCGAGCCGATGTCATCGTGCTCGATCTGGACGCGCAGGGCCTTGCCCGGCGCAAGAATATGCTCCTGCCCGACAAATTCATCGAGATCGCGCGGACGCATCCGGTCCGCTAGTGGGCGCGTGCGGTCGGAGGCTTCATCAACTGAATTGGAAAACAAGTTCATCGCAGCAAGGGTAACACTGAAGGTGAGGTTTCGCAGGGTTCAAGATCGCAAGATTGGAAGCGCTCGGCTGCTTCCCACTCAAGCCAAAAGAAGGCTTGAATGGGCCACCGGGGATATGCAGAATTTAACTTTGAAACTTTGAAACCTTGCGAAACTTTGAAACCTGACTCTTACGCTTTCGCCCTCGCCGTTTTTTCATCCCCTGCGACCTTACCGTCGCGAATGTGGATGATGCGATGGGCGTATTCGGCGATATCGTGTTCGTGCGTCACCAGCACAATGGTATTTCCCCGCGCGTGCAGTTCATCGAACAGCGCCATGATTTCGTTTCCGGTCTTCGAGTCCAGGTTTCCTGTCGGTTCGTCCGCCAAAATGATCGAAGGGTGGTTGACGAGTGCGCGCGCAATGGCCACGCGCTGTCTCTGCCCGCCTGAGAGTTCGTTGGGCTTGTGGTTCATGCGTTCACCCATACCCACGGAGATCAGCGTCTGCCTTGCGCGTTCCAACCGCTCTTCGGAAGGTAGGCCCGCATAGATCAGCGGCAGTTCCACATTGTGCAAGGCTGAAGCTCGCGCCAGCAGGTTAAAGGTCTGGAAGACGAAGCCGATCTCCTTGTTGCGGATTCGCGCCAATTCGTCGTCGTCCAGTTCGCTTACCAAGTGCCCATTGAGCCAGTACACGCCGCTGGTCGGAGTGTCCAGGCAGCCGATCAGATTCATCAGCGTCGATTTCCCCGAGCCTGAAGGCCCCATGATCGCAACATACTCGTTGCGAAGAATGGAGATATCCACACCACTGAGGGCGTTCACCTGCTGCTCGCTGCCCATGTCGTAGGTCTTCCACAAGTTCTGCGTACAAATGACGCAGTCCGGCGGCGGTGCTTGCCGTTCCTGGCCCATTCCTGCGGTTTGCGTTGCCATCCCTTATGTTCTCCGTGGAGGTACTGACTGCGTGGCTCCCGATCGTCCGGTTACGTCTTGTCGTCTTCCTTCTTCGGCGCCGTATTGTTGATCTTCACTCTGGTATCCGGCTTCATGGTGCGCAGAACCTTGTAACTCCCGGTTACGATCTCGTCGCCTTCCTTCAGCCCGTCGAGCACCTCGATGTCGGTGGTGGCGGTGATTCCGGTCTGCACCGGCACAAACTGCGCTTTGCCGGCGCGAATTACGAATACGCCCTGAACCTCTTCCTTGGCTGCTTTAATTTCCTCCGGCTTTTCCGCCGCCTGCACCGCGCTCTTATCCTTGTTCTTGTTCTTTGGGACCAGGTCTCCCTTCTGCCGGATCGTCAAAGCCTGGATCGGAATCGATAGCACCGCCGCTTTGGTCGCTGTCGTGATCTTCGCGGTTGCAGAGAGTCCTGGGCGCAGATTATCCGGAACGTCGATGAGCGTAACCACCACCTTGAAGTCCTTCGCCTCCTGGGAACTGCCCGTGGACTGGGAGGTGGCTACTCCGGTTGAGCGCAGCAGAGCGTTGTTGCCGATTTCAGTTACGGTTCCCCTGAACTTCTTTTTTGGAATCGCATCGATGCTCACTTCCGCAGGCTGTCCGAGCTTCACGTTGACGATGTCGGTTTCATCCACCTTCACCTCGGCGGTAATCACCGAAATATCCGCCAGCGTCATCAGCGTCGAACCGGGCGCGTTCTGAATTCCCATGACCACGGTCTCGCCCTCGCGCACCGGCAGGTTGGTCACAACGCCGTCAAAAGGGGCGCGATACTGAGTCTTGCTCAGCACGTCGTCGTTATGCACAAGCGTCGCCTTTTGTACCGCGATGCGATGTTTGTAAGCGTCTGCCGCAGCTTTGGCCTGTGCAATTCTCGTCTTGGCCTGACTCAGCATGGAAACGGCAGACTCATATGCATTCTTCGCCGCGTCGTAATCTTTCTTGGCGATGAGTTGATCCTTGTATAAACCCTCTGCGCGCTTCCAGTCGAAGAGCTTCTGCTCCAAATCTGCCTTGGCCCGGTCCAGATCGGCGACATAGGTGTTCAACGTCTCGACGCCAGCCTCATAGTCGGCTTGGGCTGCCGTTAGCGATGCCTGGGTGGCGTTTACGTCTGCAGCGGGTTGTACGTTTTCCAACTGGGCCAGCATCTCGCCTTTTTTTACGCGGTCGCCTTCCTTCACGTACAGGCGCACGATCTTGCCCATCGCGTTCGCGCCAACGTTCACAAATGTCTTGGGACGAATCTCGCCCGAAGCCGTAACCAGGGACGTCAGGTCCTGGCGCGACACCTTGCCGGTCTGCACCTCAACCACGCCCTTACGGCTCTGCTGGATGCTGAAGAAAATAATTCCTCCGACCAGAACCACACCACCGAGTACAAGCCAGACTTTTTTCCAGGTTTTCATCGGTCCTCATCAAATCGCCCGGACTTAACCGGAGATACCTTAGTAGGACGTTACCGGCGGGATTCTCCGTTCGCCTACGCCTGCTTCTTCATACGAAGAGGGCAGTTTGAAAGTTCCACCGAAAATGCGATGTCGCCCTACCGTAAATCACAGATAGCGGAATAGAAACCCGCAGCCGGGAATCTCCATGAAAACCGTCGGCCTCACGCCATCGTACGCCAGGGTTTTGCGTCGGCGCCTGCTTGTAAACCGCTGGCGTTATTCATTCTAAACGAAGGACATTGACTCCAGGCTGCCGCATATTCCGGCTTGCCATGATTTTCCTTTCCGACGCTGGCCATTCGGGCCGGTGCGATGACTCCTTGCCTTGACTCTTGCGAATACTTACAATCTGACCAGCCCTAAGAGTTCCCAGGAGCGAAACTGTCCATGCGTTTTTTTCCCCTACGTCATTTTTCCTTCGCTTTAGTGGCAGCCGCCTTGCTGGTTGCACCTGCCGTCGCACAAGACGCGACCGATAAGGATCAGGGTACCTCCCTTAAAGATCTCAACAAGGCCAAGAAGCAGCCTCCCCAGGAGCGTAAGGAACTCACCGACCAGGAACGCAAGGAACGTCTCCGCAGTTTCAAGAACGAGGTTGGCAAAACCTATCGGACATGGCTCGATCAGGAAGTGAAATATATCATCACGCCGGAAGAAGAGCAGGCCTTCAAACTCCTCGGGACCGATGAAGAACGGGACCAGTTCATCGAGCAGTTCTGGCTACGTCGCGACCCTACTCCCGACACCGAGGAAAATGAGTTTCGCGAAGAACACTACCGGCGCATTCAGTATGCAAATGAGCGTTTCTCCGCTGGAGTCCCGGGATGGAGAACCGATCGCGGCCGTATCTATATAGTCTGGGGACCGCCCGACGAAATCGAATCCCATGCCTCCGGTGGCACTTATCAGCGCGAGCAGGGAGAAGGTGGCGGCAGCACATCTACATATCCGTTTGAACGCTGGCGTTACCGCTATCTGGAGGGCATCGGGAATCAAGTCATCATCGAATTCGTCGATAGCTGCATGTGCAACGACTACCACATTTCCATCGATCCCAACGAGAAGGACGCACTGCTTCACACCCCCGGCGCTGGCCCCACCATGACTGAGCAGATGGGCAAGGGCAATCGTGCTGACCGTATGAATGGGACTCCCGGCAATATTTTCGGCATGAGCGGTGGCAACCAGTTTGAGGCGATTGAGCGTTACGCCAAGCTCACCACGCCCCCGCCCGTAAAGTTCAAGGATCTCGAAGAGAAGGTAAATACCAAGATTCGTTACAATCTGATGCCCTTCGACATGCGCACCGACTTTGTGAAAGTCACCGCGGATATGGTTCTTGTCCCCATCACGATCCAGCTCAAAACCAAGGACATGACCTTTGTGCAGAAGGAAGGCATCCAGCGCGCCTCGGTCAATATCTTCGGCCGCATTTCCACCATCTCCGGACGCGTGGCCTCGACCTTTGAAGACACTGTCGGGGTCGATGAACCGAACGACCTGCTGGAAAAAGCGCTGCTCACTTCGCAGATTTATTGGAAGGCCATTCCGCTCAGGCCTGGACTGTACAAGATTGACCTAGCCGTGAAGGACGTCAATGGCGACCGCGTCGGCACGTTGGTTCGGTCGATCCGAGTTCCCGAATTCGATGACGAGAAGCTGGCGAGTTCTTCGCTGATTTTGGCCGACCTCATGGAGCGTGTTCCGGCCAAGAGCATTGGTTCCGGCAACTTTATTATTGGCGACACCAAGGTTCGGCCCCGCGTCGATGCCTCTGACGGCAAGCCCGCAAGCTTCAAGCGCGCGCAACGCCTCAATGTCTGGCTCCAGGTCTACAACCTCCAGCTAGACAAGCAGACTAACAAAACGCGGGGGAATATCAGCTACGACATCGTCAACATGCAGAGCAATAAATCCGTTCTCCACGCCGATGAATCATCAGCCGCTTATGGCAACACAGGCGACCAGATCACCATCGAAAAATCAATGCCGCTGGCAAACCTGGAGCCCGGTTTATACAATCTGAAGATTATCGTCAATGATGAGGTGACGAAACAAAACATTAATACTTCGGCGCGTTTTCAAGTCGAATAGAGTAGAATTTCCACAATTGCGATAGCGTTTCGGCAGGCTCGCCGTTCGGATTGAAAACGTCTTTGCGAGAACCGCATAGCCTACGGAACGGCCCCGTTTCGCAGGGAGGCTGTATGACGCGAAAGCTCGGAGTTCTGGCTCTTGCACTCGTCTGGTGCCTTGGTTCCTCCGCAGCCGTTAATCCAGGTGCGATCACTGGAACGGTGCGTAATAACGCCGGCGTGCCTCAGATGGGAGCTGTGGTGGAAATCCTTGCCTACTCAACCGCCCGGACCCAAGTCGCGCTTACAGACACCAGGGGCTCATTTAATATTGCGGGCCTGCTTCCCGGCCTTTACACCGTCAAGGTCTCTGCTCCTAGTTTTCTGCCGACCATCCGCGAGCAAATCCACCTTCAATCCGGCGCAAACCTGCTTCTGAATCTCACGCTCAACACCCTTTTCGAGGCCATTCAACTTGTCCCGCGCCATAAGGTTTCCGCTGACAGCGACGACGATTGGCGATGGGCGCTCCGTTCGATGGCAAATCGTCCGATCCTGCGCCTGGCCGAGGACAAGCCGCTCGTAGTCGTCGAAAGGGGCGAGACCGCTTCTGTCGGCGAACTCAAGGCGCGCGTCTCATTTATCGCAGGGTCCGAGAGCGATGCCTTCAGTACTCCGAACACAAACTTTCAGGTCGAGCAATCCATGTTCGGCAAAGGCCGCTTAGGGCCTTCCAAATGGTCGCTGAATGGAGGGGTCGGCAGCGCTTCCACCAATCCCAATGCAGTAATCCGCGCTGCGTATTCGCGCGAGATGCCCGACGGCACCTATCCTGAAATCGCCATCTCCGCCAAGCACTTTGCCTCGATGAATCCCGATCAGCCTGCAATTCAGGCCTTGGCTCTTTCCATCGCCAACTCGATGACATTTGGCGAGTATCTCGAACTCGAATATGGCAGTGAAACCCAGATGATCCAGTTCCGGGAGCGCGCAACCAGCGTCCGGCCCTTCGCCAGCATCACCGCTCATCCTGGAAAAAACACGATTTTGCAGTACCGCTATGCTACCAGCATTCCTGACCTGCGGCGCGCCAAGGGCTTTGACACCGCGCCCGCCGACCTCAGCGAGAGTAATCCACGCCTGACCGTCACCCCATCGGGCCAGCACATCCAGCGAGCCAGCCACCAGGAAATCTCCATCTCCAAACGACTCGGCAGCAACAAGGTGCAGCTCGCCCTGTTCTCCGATTCCGTTCGCAACGCCGCACTCACCGGGACCGGCGCCAGCTTCACTCAAGACACTGACGCCCTCATTGGCGACCCCTATTCAGGAAACTTCTCATACAACGGCGGGAATCTCCATACGCAAGGCGTGCGCACGGTTTACTCGCACCCGCTGGCCAAAGGAATTGACGCGACTCTCGATTACTCCTATGGCGGTGTGCTCACTGCGCCCGAGAGCCTGGTGCAAGTCAGCCAGACCTCAACGTCGCTGGTCACGGCAAAACGCCACTCCGCAGCGGCCAAGCTCTCCGGAACCACCTACGGCTCCAAGACCAAGATCATTGCCAGCTATAAATGGCTCAGTGGCAGCGGGCTTACTCCGGTTGATATGTTCAACGCCTCGGCAGGACAGACCGACCCCTATCTAAGCTTCTTCGTGCGTCAGCCCATCCCGACCATGCGTCTGTTGCCAAACGGATTGGAAGCCCTCGTGGATGTACGCAACCTGCTGGCCCAGGGATACCGTCCCGTACTCAGCGCCGACGGAAGCGTCGTTTATCTGGTGCAAGGCACTCGCAGTTTCCGCGCGGGGCTCAGCTTCAATTTCTAGACTCGGCAGAGCCCCAGAGTTGGAACTGCGCCAACTCTGGGCCACGCGCCCTGTCTACTGCAGCCCCAGTATCTCACTATCCCAAATTGGAACAACTTGTTTAGTTCTTAGGCAGAAGCGTTTAATCAGGCAAAGCTCAGGAACCCTAGGTTCGCGCCGCTGCTTTTGCGGCGATAACCTGGGAGATAGCATCCTCTAACTCTGCAACCGTTCAGATCTTGTCTTGCTCTATCTCAGCAAATCCTCTAACTCCACGCCCTGATCCGTCTTTTCGTCGCGATACTTCACGATGACCGGCGTGTACACGCTCAGCCCCCACTCCGCGGCTTTCCCTTTCGTAATGGCCCGCGCCCCGGCCACCACCACCGCGCCCTCGGGAACCATCAGAGGCTCCGTCGCTGTCGCCCGGTAAATCTCTCCTCGCACCGTGTCGAACAGCGGAGTCGAGCGCGTCAGAATCACACCCGAACCCAGCACCGCGCGCCGCCCCACCTGTGTTCCTTCGTAGATGCCGCAATTTCCGCCCACCAGGACATCGTCTTCAATCACCACGGGAGTCGCGTTGACCGGCTCCAGCACGCCTCCCACCTGCGAAGCCGCACTCAGGTGTACCCGCTTCCCAATCTGCGCGCAGGAGCCTACCAGCGCGTGAGAATCCACCATTGTTTCCTCGTCCACATACGCCCCGACGTTGATGTACATAGGAGGCATGCAGATCACGCCTGGAGCCAGGTATGCTCCTTCGCGCACGGTTGAGCCTCCCGGCACCATCCGCACTCCATCGGCGCGCTTAAAATGCCTCACCGGAAAAGTACTCTTATCGACAAATGTAAATGTATCGCCCGCATGGGTTTCCTCTGCCGCACCCAGCCGGAAGCCGAGCAGAATACCCTCCTTCACCCATACGTTGGCTTCCCAGCGCCCATTGCGTTTCTCCGCCGCGCGCAGTTCTCCTAGTGACAGTGCCTCGCGAAATGCATGAAAGGTCTCCAGCGCTCCGCACTCTTTCTTCGCATCCATTCCCAGCGCAAACAGCCGCTCAATCTCCGAACGTAAGTTGGTCATGATGGAAGCAGTATAAGGCACGAAGTGGGCGCATGGTGCAGGAACATCGCCTCGACGGAAGCAGACCGACGTAATGAAGAGGGAGCGGGGGCGACTGGCAGAGGTAACTCTGGGTCCTACGGAGCCTTGCGCAGCGCTGGGTTCTTCGCTGGCGCTCAGAATGATCCCTCTCATACTCAACTCCTCAGCTACCTTTTGTAGCCGGAGCCAGCGTCATTCGCTCAATCACTTCATACACGGAAGCGGGATCGTGGTTGGCGTGGCCGCTGGCAATGGCAGCGATGTAGATCGGCGTGCAGGCCGCAAACGCCGGGGCCGGACATTCGGCCGCCCGAAGTGCCTCGGTGATGAGGTTTATGTCCTTCTGCAGAATGGTGATCGATGCAGTAGTCTCTTCAACCCAGCTCCGGTTGGCCATGATCGGTCCGCGAACCTGAAGCATGCGCGAGGCCCCAGCTCCGTCGCTGAGGACCTTTACCAGATTCACCGGATCAAGTCCGCTGCGTACTCCGAACAGGATTGCTTCTGCCGCAACAACGTTATGAACCGATACCAACAGGTTCGCGACCAACTTCGTTTTGATTCCGTTGCCGAATTCTCCGAGGTCGTAACATGCACGGGCGAAAGCATCGATAACTGGGCGAACTTCCTGAATTGCCATGGAATCTCCGCTCGCATATACCGCCAAGTCGCGCTTCTTGGCCTGGGCACCGGTGCCTGAGAGTGGACAGTCGAGCAGAGTAACGCCCTTCTCAGCGAGCAGTTTGAGCATCTTCTGCTTAGCCGCGAGAGGCAGCGTCCCGGTCTCCAATACGATCGTGCCCTTGGCACAACTTACTGCGAGGATGCCGCAAACTTCGTAGAGCGCGGTCTCCGATGGTAATGACAAGATTATGTGACGACAAGCTTCCCCCACCTCACGCACACTCGACACTACTTTTGCGCCTGCCTTGGCGGCGGCGGCACAGGCCTCCGACAAAACGTCGGTACCGATGACTTCGAAACCGGCATTCACCAGGTTCGCCGCCATTGCGGACCCCATGTTTCCGAGTCCGACTACCCCAACCGAGCCCCTCTTTTCAGTGCTCATTTTGTATTCGCTCCTTGCGCAATGTCATCTCATGAGCATTCTATGGCCTCTTCGTCCAACGTGAACATAGGCACGTACTTGCCCTACCCGGTAGCCCTTGACTCTCAATACTCTTGCCGCGCATAGTGGGTAGTTTATTCGCCGTTTAACTCCTTATCTACTGGACGCCATCCCAATGAGTGAAGAAAACAAAACGATGCAGCAAGACATCACGCGAAGGGGCTTTCTTGGGGGCGCTGCCGCGATTGGATTGGCCCTCCCTAGCGCCTTCTCAAGAACTGCGACGGCACAAACAGCAATCGTGCCAAAGGACGAAACGACCTCGCCCACGAGCAATCGTGCCGAAGCGGATCGCATCGATATTCACCATCACTTTGTGCCGCCTGCTTATAAGACAGAGGTCGATCCGAAGAGCCCGTTACAAAAGCCAGTACGGCTGTGGACGCCGGAAAAAACCTTGGCTGATATGCAGGAGGCGGGTACTGCAACTGCGGTTTTGTCCATTGCGCCACCTGGCCTTTGGTTCGGTGAAGCGGTGGCCTCGCGCAAGCTGTCTCGAACTTGCAACGAGTATGCAGCACGCATGGTTGCAGATCACCCCGGACGCTTTAAGATGTTCGTTGCCCTTCCTCTACCCGACATCGACGGCGCATTGCGCGAGATTGAGTACGGGCTGGATACGCTCAAGGCCAGCGGCGTCGGCTTCTTTACCAGCTATGACGGTAAATATCTGGGGCACCCGAGTTACGCACCCTTGCTGGAAGAGCTGAATCGGCGCAAAGCCATCCTTTATACGCACCCTGTGACGTGCCCGAGTTGTGTGGGATTGGTGCCTGAAATCAACGACAGAGTGATCGAATTCGGAACAGATACGACTCGTACAATTGCCAGCCTATTATTCAGCGGAGCAGCTGCGCGCTACCCTGGCATCCACTTCATCTTCTCCCATGCCGGAGGTACGATGCCGTTCCTGATCGAACGTTTCCAGGACGCAGCAAAAGCACCGGAGATGGCTCAGCGGCTTCCGAAGGGGCTGATGTACGAGCTGCAACGTTTCTACTACGATACGGCCCAGTCCGCCAATCCGGCGGCAATGTCGGCGTTGTCAAAAGTGGTTCCAATATCGCAGGTACTTTTCGGCTCGGATTTCCCCTACAAAGGCAGCTCCGTACAGGTGGCAGGATTGCACAAGTGCGGATTTAGTCCGCAGGAGTTGAAGGCAATCGAGCGCGAGAACGCGCTTCGGTTGCTGAAGGAAACCTAGCGGTTCATCTTTGATTGCGCGGTGCCGAATCCATGGTGCGCGGGTCTGAGTAAAGCTGGTAACATACAGCCACAATGGGTCATTCTTATGCGTGATTACGCCATCTTCTACGTCAATGGACGGCGGCGCGAAGTACGGGGCACCGAAGTATTTCAATCGCTCTCCGACTATCTGCGGGACGAATTGAGATTGACGGGAACCAAAGTGGTCTGTGCGGAAGGCGACTGCGGTTCCTGCACGGTTATCGTCGGGCGTCCTCACAATGGTTCCATCCAATACAGCGGTGTTTGCTCCTGCATTCAATTCCTTTACCAGATGGATGCGACCCATGTGGTCACCATCGAAGGCATTTCTCCCGACGGCGTTCTGACTCCCGTGCAGGAGGCGCTGGTTCAGCACCATGGAAGTCAGTGTGGCTTTTGTTCGCCGGGATTCGTGCTGTCGATCCATGCGTTGATCGAGGCCGAATCGGTTTTGACCGAAGAGCGCCTTCGACAGGGACTGGTTGGAAATCTATGCCGCTGCACCGGATACGAACCGATCCTGGCGGCAGCACTGAAGATCGACGCCAGCCGGGTGCGTAAACTAAACCAGCTTTATGATTCGCCCACGTTAGCCGCCGAGCTTGCCCGTTGTGACTGCGAACCGGTGCTGATCGAGGCCGGTGGAAAGGTCTTCTACAAGCCCGTGGCCATTGCTGACGCGGCTCGGTTCAAATCTGCACACGATGATTGCGTCATCGTCTCCGGCGGAACCGACCTGGGAGTTCAGGTCAATAAAGGGATTCGCACAATAAACTCTGTTTTGAGTATCGTGGCTTTGAAGGATCTGCGGCAACTTGAGGTTTCAGGCGGGGAAATGATAGCCGGTGCGAGCGTGCCGCTCATCGAGTTGGAGAGGCTGGCGCAAACGGCAATACCGGAATATGCGAAGCTCTTCGAGAGATTCGGCTCAACCCAGATCAAGAACGCAGCCACGCTTGGCGGCAACATCGCGAACGGATCGCCCATCGGCGATTCAATGCCAGCGTTGTTCGTACTTGGCGCACAAATCGAATTGGTCAGCGTAAGCGGCCGTCGACGGGTCGGCATCAACGACTTTTTTACCGGGTACAAAAAGAATGTTGCAGCTCCCTGCGAGTTGATCAGCCGCGTGTTTATCCCGCTTCTAGGAGAGGGAGAGGCGCTTAAACTCTACAAGGTTTCCAAACGCCATGACCTGGATATTTCCACCTTCGGCGCTGCGGTTTGGATCAAGCTTTCCGGTCGCCGCATCGAGGATATCCGCATCGCCTACGGAGGCGTTGGGCCCATGATTGTCCGGCTTCACAAGACCGAATCGCATCTTCGCGGGAACGATGTATCGGAACGCATCTTCGAGTCGGCCCGCGAAATTGCGATTCAGGAGATCGCTCCGATCAGTGACGTGCGCGGCTCAGCGGAATATCGTAATAAACTCGCAGCCAACATTCTGCTGAAACTGTATTTCGAATTAAACGCAGAGATCCAAGAGCGCTTCGCAGTTACACGATAAATCCGCGAAGCGACATGAAGGTTGCCGAACTGATCGCCCCGCTCGTTACTGATTACAGGCATTGTTTTCCCGTGCGCGGCTTGCTATGGCACAGGAGCCTCGAATAGCTTCACAATTGCAGGCTTTGTCACCTTGCCCATGGCATTACGGGGAAGCGCCCCGACAATCAGAAGCCGCGATGGAATTTTATGGGTGGCAAGACGTTCCTTTGCCCAATGGCGAAGATGCTCCAAGTCAAGCGTCTGGCCCTCGTTTAGCACAACTGCGGCAGCCACGCGCTCTCCCCACTCTGGGTCCGGGACACCAACAACCGCGCATTCTGCGACCGCCGGGTGCTCGCGAATTTGCTCCTCAACCTCCAGGGCCGACACCTTGTGGCCGCCCGTCTTGAGAATATCGATGTTCAGGCGCCCGAGAATTCGATAGTGGCCATTCTCAAGCACGGCAACATCGCCTGTCCGAAACCAACCATTGCGAAAAGCCTGCTGTGTCGCTTGCGGTTTACCCCAGTATTCCTGAAAAACGCTGGGACCGCGGACCTCAATTTCTCCCGGTGTACCCGATGCGACCGCTTGGCCTTGCTCGTTTACAAGTTGCACCTCGACTCCAGGCAGCGGAATGCCGACGCTGCCTGGCGTTCGCTCACCTCGCAGGGGGTTCGACAATGCCATGCCAATCTCCGTCATGCCGTAGCGTTCGAGTAGTGTGTGACCGCTGATCTCCTTCCAGCGGTTTAACGTTGACACCGGCAGCGCCGCCGAACCTGACACCATCAATCGCAATCGCGCGCAAGACTTACTGAGAACATCCCTGCGCAGCGGTGAAGCCGCTTCCCATGCGGCGATGAGTCTTGTGTAGATGGTGGGGACCGCCATGAATACGGTCAGGCTGTCGCTGGCAATCCGCTCCCAGGCCACATTCAGATCGAAGCGCGGCAGCATCTCGCAGATTGCGCCCGACCACAGGGCACACGAAACTACATTCACGATTCCATGAACGTGGTGCAGCGGCAGAAAGAGCAGGATTCGATCATCGCCCGACCACCCCCACGCCTCGACCAAGGTAGTAATCTGGGCCGTGATGTTCTCGTGGGTAGTTACCACGCCCTTAGGACGACTGGTAGTGCCACTGGTATAAAGGATCATCGCGCGCCGCTTGGGATCGACCTCGGGCAGCAGTCCGGCGTTGTATTCCAAGGCACGGTCTGATCGCAGCATGCGAAGTCCGCGTGCTGCCGCAATTGGCGCAAGCACTTTTTCTCCTGCAGCATCGGTCACTAGCGCTGCCGCCTGCGTGTCATCAATACAGTATTCGAGTTCAGTAGCGGGTGAACCGAGAGGCAGCGGCACGGCGATACCACCCGCCCGCCAAATTCCCCACTGCACGGCCACCCACGCAAATCCCGGTGTCACCAGGAAAGGGATACGCTGTTCCTTTAGATCGCCGAGCCCGTCGAGCAACGCCGACGCAACTTTGGCGGAAGCATCGAGCAGGCGTGCGTAGGTATGCGTTCCCTCGGCATCAAGAATAGCGGTACGTACCCCATGGAGTTCGGCCCGCGAAATCAGCGGTAGTTGAGTGGCTAGGTCACTCATCACTTCTTCCTTTGTGCTTCCGGAGTCCCACTATTTGATACGTGTCTCGGGGAGAACTGTCCCCGCCTCACCATCACAGCTTCCCACCAAACTCACGCGCGATCAAATCATTGATCCATTGGCACTTTCGATTTTGCCAGCTTGACGCGCTTAAACAAAGCGGAGGCGTTGATGCGCTCGCAGTAATCCGCAAAGTTCGGGCGCGGACCTCTCCAGCGAAGGTCCTCCACCGAGTCGAAAACGGGTACGTCCGTTCGCAGGGTCGCAAGAGTGCGAAACAGCAGGGCGTCATTCCAACCCTTCAGGAGAGACTCGGACAACGAGCGGGCCTTCCGGATCGACGGATGCCAGCCGCGCCAATTCTTCGGAATGTCTTCAAGACGAGGGTACTGCGATAGCGTAAGAGCCGCGGACTTCGCTCCCCATCCGGGCAATCCCGGGAAACCATCGGCACTGTCGCCCACCACTGCGAGGTAGTCCGGAATCGACTGCGGCTTTACTCCAAACTTGACGATAACACCAGCTTCATCGCGAACCACATTCCTCATGCGATCCAGTTGAACAACCCTTGTGCCAACCACGGACTGACTGAGATCCTTGTCCGGCGTACAGATGAACACCTGCTTCACGCGCTCATCCTGGGATGCCTTGCAAGCGGCAGACGCGAGCGCATCATCCGCCTCAAAATAGACCATGGGCCACACCACTACACCCATTGCTTCCAGCGCTTCCTCCAGAACGGGAAACTGCGAGAGCAACTCGCGAGGCACGCCTTCGCTGGTCTTGTATCCGGGATAAAGGTCGTTCCGAAATGACTCCACAACATGGTCGGTTGCAACCCCGATGTTGGTTGCACCGCGCTCGATCATGGACAAAACCGAAGCCAGGACGGCACGAACGGCGCCAATTTCCTGGCCACCTGCATTTGCCGCGGCGGGCACGGCGAAAAAGTGCCTGAACAATTCGTAGGTCCCATCAACCAGGTGTACGTCCATGAGGCTCCAATCAGATTCTGCAGGCGATGTTACACCGTGCGTCCATCAGAATTGTCATGCCGCATGAACCTTGGCCGCAATATGGGAACGCTCGGCCACGAACTTCGGGCAGGGCGATAATCTCGCCCTGCCCGAGATAGGATATTGCGCCTATCGTCACCGCTGGTTCGCGTTGCAGTTGCATCCCCGCCACTTCTCGCCAGTTACTTTTTGACAATGGTCGTAATGGTCCCCGCGTCAGCATCGACTTCCAGCAGGTCACCGTCTTTGATCAGTTCAATCGGGTCCGGCACTACCCTGTCCATCATTGGAATCTCGGCAATGATGCAGCCGATCGCCGTTACTTGCTCGACCGCCCTATTCACCATAGCGCATGGGCCCACGCCGTTCTCCACCGACTCGAAAATAAGATAAGACCCGCCTGTCGATCCTTTCCCCGTCGGGAAGACCAGCACTTTGCCGGCGATATTCTTACCTTCTAACGGATGGCCCACCTCTGTCACTCGGCCAGTCTTGACGTCGATTCCACCCAGGAAGCAGATCGGCTCCTTACTTACCAGAGCTTCTCCCCTCGCCTTGCCTCCTACGACTTTGCGGCCCTTGAAGACGCCTGCCATAATGGTGTTCTCCTCTGAACTCATTAAAAGACTCCTTCCACTGCGGCTTTGAGACATCTTTGTAAGCTGCCGTAATAAGTCGGCATCGCCCATTGTCCCGGAGCGTAATGCGCGAGTTTCGCCGAATTGGTTACCAGGGCCTGCATCCCTTTCTTACTGGCTACGTAGGCCATTGGCGACAGGATGGGACAGGTGTCGATAACAATTTTACCGCCCGCTTTTACTATCGTTTGCTCAAACCCGCATCGCTCGGCGAACGCCTTTATGGGCTGAGCGGCGGTAACCCATAGTTCCACGCCGGGGCCGACGTGCTTTCCGTCGAGTTCCTTCGCAATTGCCCCAATCTCCTCTATGGAGGCATGTGGGCAGCCAATGACTACGATTGACACCTTCTGTCCCTGGTGTTTGTTGAGCGAGGCTTCACTCTCTGCCAGCGCGCTCTTATCGAAGGTTAGAACCTCCTCCGGTTTGCGTCCACCGAAAGCTGTTTCGAGAGTGGCAGCTTCGGGAGTAACTCCAACAACGTGGTAGAGGGCAACCGATCCAGACGATGCCAGAGCTGCGCTCAAGAACTTTAACTGGTCCATCGTCACATCGCCCGGAATACCGGTAAACACAGGTACCTTGCTCGCGGCTTTCTTGCCCACCCAGTAACCCAGACTGCCGTAATCGACTGCTTCTGTTAAGGGAACTTCTACCTTGACATGAATCTGCCCGTAGCGGTTTTCCTGAAGATGATAACCGTACTCCGGCACTAAGCCTGTAAGGGCAGCAGCAAGCGCCGAGGGGCCACCCTCACGGTTAGTCCGCGCGCCCAGAACGGAGTTGATGAACGCAATCGCCGAGGACTCGCCCCAGGCGATATGTTCACCCAGTCGGGGTACCTGTCCGATGAAATATGGAGTGCAGGTATGACAGGCAATGCCGCCCAGTTTCTCGTATGCCCTTGTAAGTCTAAGTTGCTGCTTATAAGTCTCCTCAGGATATCCGAGTTCCTTCCACTGGCCAAAGTCTACCGCTCCCGTATTCAAAGTAGTTGTGACCTTGAAATATCCCCCATTGGCCGCCATCTTTTCGACCAGCTTGGTTCCAGCCTCCCCAGCCACTACGACGGAGGAACCGGGCATGTGTACCCTGCTCACGGGAATCATTCGCTTAGCATCGTATATTTCGCCAAGCTGGACGAGAATTTGCATTGCTTTCTGGACTGGATAGCCTTCTTTACCGTCTAACATCCGTTGCTCTTGCTCGGTCAGAATCATGTACTCTCCTTCTTTCGCACAGCCGCAGCACCAGGACTTTATCTTAGTCTTGCAATTACGCGCTCTTACTCTTGCGGATTCTTACGCGTCTGGAGCTTGTGGTAATTCACCTTATTCCGCGCTTCCCTAAGCGACGCCCCCGCGTGGAGTTCTTTTTCGATGAGCGATTCCCGGTCGGCAATGTCTCTGGCCACGCGATACACCTCTTCGGCTCTCTCCTTAGGTATCACCAATGCACCGCTATCGTCGCCCATCACGATATCCCCTGGATTAACGCGCACGCCAGAGACGGCAACAGGGACATTGACGCCGTCACATTCAACGCGGTCTTTGCCTGTAACCATGTAGCATCCCCTGGTGAAAATCGGGTACGCATACTTCTTGACTCCGGGGACGTCCCGACAGACACCGTCAATCACCGTAGCGGCGACAGCCCGCCGGGAAGCAGTAATGGTCATTAAGTCACCCCATACCGTGCAGTACGTGCGACCTCCATTGTCGATGACTACGACGTGGCCGGACTGAACGTCGTCGAGAAAGTCGCCGACCGTACCCTTTTCCTGGCCGCAAGGCGTGTAATGGACCGTAAAGGCGGGGCCACAGAAACTGAGGCCCTCGACCACCGGCCTGATGCCCAGTAGGCCACCCACAATACCAAGCCTGTCCATCGCATCCGAGACAGAGGTTGTGTCTAACTTCTTAAGACCGTCGATAACATCGGGTTCTAGCTCAATCATTGCTTTGTTTTCCCTTCCAACTGCGGCTATTTCTTTTCTTTCCGCTGAAGAATTACGTCGAATCCATAAATTTCAAGCGATGTCTTTCCGTTGTGCAGCATTTCCCGGACTTTGATCTCCTTGTCGAAGATTGCCTGCGCCCCGGCGAGCACCTCGGGAACTTTCTCCTGGGCGACCACCACGACTCCGTCTCGATCCCCGACGATCAGGTCGCCAGGACGGACAGTTACTCCGCCGCATTGAACAGTGCCGTTGATTGGCCCCAGGCTCTCTTTCACTGTGCCGCCAGGATTCAGCGCGCGGACGAAAAATGGAAATCCCATCTCTTCAATATCGTTGGCGTCCCGGCCTGCCCCATCCAGAACAATCCCAGCTATGCCTCTCGCCATGCAGGCGGTCACCATGATGTCGCCTACCGCGCCAGCCTCAGTGTATCCATGCGCGTCCATAACCAGCACCGATCCAGGAGCGGCTTCGTAAATTGCCTTGTGAAGAATCAAATTATCGCCGGGCTGAGCACGCACCGTCACGGCCGGCCCAACCAGCTTGCTTTTCGGATCGATCGGCTTGATGCCCGAATGCATATTGCCGGCTTTGCCGTTGGCATCGCATACGTTCCCCGTCGGTAACTTCTTAAATTGGTCGATCTCTTTTTCTGTTAGCCCCACTGGTTGGTTCTCCTTTAGACAGAGATTTTGTATAGCCTGGCAGACTCACCGGGCGTAAACGCGAGCCCATTCACTGTCAGGGATGAGATCACGATGCTTAGTAACAGCGCGAAGAAGTAATTGCAATAATAAGTTCCTCCGCGCTCGCCCATTCGGAAAACGTAAGTTGACTTTTAGAATTAACCTCAATCGCCTTCACGTTAGATCATAAAGGAGGGTCAGCGCTCAATCCGGAAATGGACCTTAACGCTGACCATTCGATACAAGACAACAGCTATTTATTAATGGTCGCCGCACCTGCCTTGCAGGTCACTTCGTCCTGCGACCCCACGCCTCCGGAACAGCCGATTGCGCCGATAATTTTTCCGCCTTCGATAAGTGGAATGCCGCCTCGAGAAGCGATGATGCCGTCGAGCGTGGCAACCCCGTTGCTGCCCTGGATTGCGTTCTCATAAACCTTGGTCTCGCGGCGAGTAAGCACAGCCCAGCGCGCCTTGTGTTGCGAAATCTGGATCGATGCTAGTTGCGCCCCATCCATGCGCTGGAAAGATACCAGGTTGCCGGCGGCATCGACGACAGTGATGTTCATTTTCCAATTCCGCTTTTTGGCCTCAGCCGCTGCGGCACTGATCGCAACATTGGCCCGCTCCAGGGATATTGGCGCGCCGTAAGGCACATCGAATGGCATCTTATCGGGCACGACATCAGCGGGATTCACGGTCGGGGAAGGCTGTTGCGCGCCGAGCGGGATTGCGACAAGCAAGGTAGCACAAAGCATAGAAATGGCAAAGACTCGTATCAGCGACATTCTGGTTCTCCTTCTTTCGGCTAATTGGAATTACAATTTCCAATCATCCACTCAAATGAGTCATAGCGCACGCTTTTTTTCCAAAGGTGCTTGGATTAGAGCTTCTCTCTCCCCAAAGCGCAAACAGCCGTAGCCCACCCTGTTTTGGGGGATAAACCGGCGGCTTACGGCTGCGTTCAGCTAACTCAATTGCTTGTCCAGATTGCCGACGATCAGTCCGTACCCACCACAGCCGAACACGATTGCAACAGCGGCAGTAACCAGAAGTGGAACCTGGAAATTTCCGCTGGCAGAAATCAGCAGTCCAGTCACCAGCGGTGCAAACGATCCGCCGATGTTACCGCCAAAATTTTGCAGAGACACCAGTGAAGACACGATATGCGGTGGCGCAATGTCAACCGCCATGGACTGAATCGACGCCGTGGCAAAGCTGAAGCCGGCGATAGCCAGTGTCAGGAAGGTCACGGCAAGCCACACGCCATGCGTGTAGGCCCCGAGCATGGTGAACACCGCCGCCGCAAACAAACCGCCAACCGAGAGAGACTTCCGCGCGATGGTGACTCTAACTCCACTCCCAACCATCCGGTCGGCAACCCACCCGCCAAACATCGTTACCAAGACACCGATCAGGAATGGCAGCATACCCACGATACCGCTATTCAGCACTGACATTTTGCGCTGTAATACCAAATATCCTGGAAGCCACGTGGCAAATACATAGTACGTATATAGGTAACCAGCCTGCCCGAGCATGATGCCCCACACCGTCCGATACTTTAAGAGCGTGCGCCACTTGATCTGACTCTTGACCCCTGTTGGCGTGCTTCCCGCTCCACGGTAAGAAAGTAAGAACCATGTGATCCAGGCGAAGCCAAGCCCCCCAGTCATATAGAACATCGACGCCAAGCCAAGCGAGTGAAGAAGTATGGCCGCTAATGGAATACCCAGAGCAAGCCCGATCTTATTCCCCGCAAAAAAGATTCCGATGACCGATGAACGCTGCGCCTTTGGAAATGTTTCGAAGATGACGCGCTGTCCGGCCGGGATCATGGGTCCCTCACCCACACCCACCAAACCGCGGAAGAATGCCAAGGGCAAAAAGGCGCTTGTGATTCCGCAGAGCATGGTCGCGACGGACCACAGAGAAACACCAACGGTGTAGCCCACGCGCGCGCGAACCTTGTCGACAAATGGGCCGGAGGGTATCAGCGAGAATGTGAAGACCCAGTTCAGAACTGAAAATAGTAGGCCAAGCGTGGCCGGCGTGTAATGAAACTGTTTGATCAGCACCGGTGCGGCTACAGACAGATTAACCCGGTCGATGTAGGCAAGAACTTGTGATGAAGCCAACAAGAAAATGATATTCCAGCGATACGCCGCCGATCGAACTGGTGCCATCATTGAGGAAGGTGCGGCAGTTGCCATATGAAGGAAACCCCATCTTCGGTGTTGCTTGAGTACGAATGTTACTGATCAAGCGTTGCGAACACCAAGCGCTTACTGGCTTCGAAACGCATTTGTCACCGCTATTTCCCGGCTCTATCGCCTGCCAGCCGGATGCATCCTTCTTACTTCAACATCTTCTCGTAATTGAACTTATTATCGACGGCCAACATGCCGGCTCCAGACCGAATCTCCGCGATCATCTGCTCTTCCTTGCCAAAGAATAGCTCGGCCTTCTCAATAACCTCGTCGAGCTTCTCCTGCGGGACGATAACGACCCCGCTTCGATCCCCCATTACAATGTCCCCGGGTCTCACCTGCACTCCCGCAAACTGGATTAGAACGTTCGTTGCCTCTTCCATGATGCGGCCTCTCGCAGTTGCGACCACGGTACCTCTCGCATATGCGGGGAACGCGATTTCCACGCAGTCATCGAGATCCCGAATCGCGCCGTCGACTACGACACCACTGATACCCTTTTGCTTAGCGCCATTGGCTAGGATTCCGCCCCAACACGAGGTGTCGAGACGACCTCCGTTATCGATAACGATGACATCGCCCTTGGCCGCTGCCTCAATCGCGCTAACGCCAAGGTGGTTCCCGGTGACCTTTGTCAGACCCGCTGCAGTGATCTTAATTGTTACTGCTCTACCTAATACCTTATGCGCGTTTTCCCACAAGGGACGAATCCCGTAAGTAGCACCCTTAAGCCCTAGCGCATCGAGAGCATCGGATAAATTCGTAGTTGATAACCGAGCTAGCCGCTGGCGATACCTGACATCAAATTCTGAATCCGACATACAACTCCTCTCACGGATTAATTCCGCCCGGACGCCACCTGAAGCTTACTCCAGGTGGCGTCTGATACAGACAGAGCTATTAAATGGCAGGCGGTTACTTCCATCGCATGCCGCCTGCCCATGGGTCCGTTAGACAGTCGCCGCCTTGGCGCGCGGGGTAGTCATTGTGATTGCATTTTCAGGACATACTTCTTTGCACAGGCCGCAACCGTCGCACTTCGCCGGGTCCACTACCGAACCGACCTTGGTAAGGTGAATGGCATCGTAGAAGCAGCTTCTGGTACACATGCCGCACTTGTTGCACTTGTTGTAGTCCACTTGGGCATGCACGCCTTCAGGAGCGCGGACGACGTCTTTGGTCTTAAGAATATTCGGCAGCGCGATGCCACGGATCTCGTCAAGCGAGTTGTAGCCCTTGCTGTCCAGCCAAATGTTAACGTTGTCGTTCCACTTCTTGGTGACGTTGTATCCCTGCAGCATAATGCCGACGCCGGACTGTACCAAGCTTGCGCCGCACATTGTGTAGCGGATGATGTCCTGCCATTCCCACACGCCCAGACCTGCGATGATCGGGATCTTCAAGCGTCTTGCGGCGTTGCTGACGATCTTCAGTCCGTAACCAAGCAGATATGGGCCGCCCCATCCGCCCTGAGCTCCCGGTCCGATTGGGCTCGCCGTTTCGATGTCAAGCATGAAGCCTGAGAAACGAGCCGACAGATTCACGGCCATTCCTCCGGCCTTCTCCACTGCTTCGGCGATCGCCACGGGATCGGAAGCCTGGGGAGAGATCTTTACGCTGAAGGGCTTTTTTAGAAGACCGGCACAGGTGCTGACAATCAGCGGTGCTCTGTCCACGTCGCCGGCTCCCATCTTTACGCCCATGTCGGCGGCAAACGGGCAGGAGACATTCAACTCGACCCAATCGGCCTTGGTCTCATTGACCATCTTGCACATCTGCTCCCACTCATCCAGGCCGGCGCCCGAGAGGCTCGCCATAACATTTCCGTTATCGCCGATCATCTCCTTCGCTTTGTCCACGTCCTTCATGTATTCTTCGTAGCCAAAGTGCGAGCACTCTTCCAACGAATTCAAGGTGAAGGCATGGGGCAGCTTCTCTGGATAGCCTGGATAGGACTTGTAGTCGTACAGCATGAACCGCGGCCGGGGGAAGCTGCGGCCGAGTCTGCCTGCGTCGCCAAACAATGACTTTACGATTGCACCCGAGCAACCACCGTCGATACTCTTTTTCGTTCCGACCCAATCCATGGTCGGTGTTGCCGAGCCCGCGATTACGGGATTCTTAAACCTCACTCCATTTACGGTTACGCTTAGATCAGCCATGATATAAAACCTCCGTTTAGTTATGTTACTGTGTGTTACTTATCTGCGTTCGTCGAATACAAGTTGCTGCAAGTAGTTCGGATAGACCCACTCCTCGCCAGGCTAGGTCTCCAGCGGGATATCAACGTGAAAATCTACCAGGTAATAGGCAATGCACGCGAGTAACATGCCCAGATAACTTCTCTCGAAATGAAGTTTTGTAACGAAACTGTAACTCCCTGAGCCCGCTTAAATACCGCAGAGCGAGTGGAAGAAGAGACAAGCGGCAACCTCCTTATGATTCTCTCCATACTCAGCTACTCCCTGTTTCCGCAACCTAAGCGTTCGCGGTGGCGGCTTGCGGCTTATCAGTCAATTCCTTGTCCAAGCTACCAACGATAAAGGCATAGCAGAAGGCCGCGAATAGCGACACCCCGGCAGTGACTATGAGTGGAACAGTGAAGCTCTTTGTCCTGGCAAGCAGAATTCCAGTTACCATCGGGGCAAAAGCTCCACCCATGTTACCGAGGAAGTTCTGCATCGATACCATTGATGCGACGTAACGAGGCGGGGCAACGTCCACCATCATCGTCTGGATGGAACCGGTGGCCATGCTGAATCCAGCTACCGCCAGGGTAAGAAAAGTAACTGCCGGCCACGTGGAAGTGCTGTAGGCTCCCAGCATGGTGAATAGCGTCGCAGTACATAATCCTCCGCAGGCAAGCACCTTGCGCGCAACTGTAACACGCGCTCCCTTTTTCACCAACCAGTCGCTGATGTAGCCACCGGAAAGCGTTGCAAACACGCCAACAAGGAACGGAAGCATGGACACGAATCCGCTCGACATGATAGACATTTTCCGCTGCAACACTAGATAGCCCGGGAGCCAGCTGGCGTACACGAAGTAAACGTACAAGTATCCGAAATTGCCCAGCATCGCACCCCAAGTGGTGCGGTACTTTAACAGGTCGATCCAGCGGATCGTGCTCTTCTCCCTGGCGGCAGGCCTTCCTTTACCTCGATAGGTCAGGAGAAACCACGGCAACCACATAAGGCTTAGAATGCCTGCTGCGTAGAACATCCAAGCCAATCCGAACCAGTGGTAAACGGAGGCGGCGAAGGGAATCCCGAGCGTGAGCCCAATTTTATTTCCGGAAAAGAAAGTAGCCACTGCCGTGGCTCGGCGTTCCTTGGGGAATGTCTCTTGAATAACGCTGATTCCGGCGCCGAGCATCGGCCCCTCGCCCACTCCGAGCATTGCACGAAACACGGCCAGGTGGCCAAATTGAACGGTTGTTCCACACAAGAGCGTCGCGATGGACCAGATAAATACTCCTACTGGGTAGGCAATGCGCGCCCGCACCCAATCGACAAAGGGGCCGGCTCCTAACATCGTAAAGGTATAGGCCCAGTTGAACACCGACAGTAGAATACCCACGGTCGCTGCAGACCAGTGATAGTTCCTGATCAGTACGGGCGCTGCTACTGACATATTCACGCGGTCCAAATAGGCAATTGCCTGCGAGGCGGCCAGCAAGAAAAGAATATTTACGCGATACGCCTTCGAGTATTCGGAGACCACGGCCGCATCCACAGCGGTGGATTTAGTAACAGAACCTCCAGTGTCGATCGCCATTAACAACTCCTAATAATTATTTTTAGATAGTACTTCGCATGGAGTACCCAAGCTGATACGTATTTAGAGCCAAAACTCTTGCTAGCCCGCAACCGTGACTGCGGGTTCGCCGTCGTTTCCCCGGCGAATTACGATCCTACCTGTCGCTTCAGGCTTGGTAGCGGGAAAGTCCTCGCGATAGTGAGTCCCTCGGCTCTCTTCCCTGGTGATGGCCGCCAGGGCGATAATCTGACCGACTAGCAGCCGGTTGAGGGACGAGTACGTACCAGCACGGTGTTTGTTTTCCTTTACAAACTTCAACACTTCGTTGAGTCCATCGGCAGTCCGGACAACTGTTAGATTGCGGTAGTAGAGGTCTGCGGCGTTGCTTTCCATCGCAACCGTTTGGTTCTCAGTGGCTGAGTCCGGCGCGATCATCGCTGAAGGATGGGAATTAACGGAGGCACTGCCTGAGAGAGACTGAGCATAGAACGCCGCGGAACGGCCAGCTCTGGAACCAAATACCTGGGTATCAATGAGGTTGTTGCCACCGGGACGATCAGATCCATGCACGCCCCCGGATACCTCTCCAGCAGCGTAGAGCCCATTGACTCCGGTCGATGCATTCTCGTCAATCAGGACACCGCCGTTGAAGTTCTGGATCACCAAGCCCAATTCAATGGGTTCCTTGGCAAGATCTCTTCCTGCGTTTTTCAAGGTCTTATACGTGATTGGAGAGCGCTTGATCAGTTCCTCTTCTCCGACGTGTGTTACATCGAAGTACACTCCGTCATTCGGAGTGCCGCGGCCCTCCATAATTTCTTTGAAGATGGCGATATCGACCCACTTGGCGTCGGTCCTGACCGAGAAAGGATAGGACATTGCTTTCAAGTTGATAACATCATCCGTACTGATTCCTGCCGGACAGTACTTAGACAGAAATTCTTGTCCATGAATGTTTGTCATACGCGGCTTGAGCTTCCACATGTGGCTGTGGATAATGAAGTCCATCTTCGGGTTGACTACGCCCGGCCCTATTTGAAAGAACTCCATATTGACGAGCCGCGCACCGGCACGATACGCCATGGCCCATCCGTCACCCTCAAGCGACGGGGGATTGACGTTTTTCCGGAAGAGCCTGCCTGCTCCTCCCGTTGCCAGCACGACTGCCCGTGCTTGAATGACGACTTGCTCCTGTCCGAGTTGTCCAACTGCCCCGCGCACTTGTCCGGATTCATCGAGCAGCAGATCGAAGATTCGAACCTGTTCGACAACTCTTACGCCTAATTGCGCGTTAGCTTGTTTGAGAACGGCTAACATTCTGAGGCCGGTCGAGCCGCCGCAGGTTAATGATCGAGCTTTGGTACACCCTGAAAGTTTTCTCTGGAGTGGCCGGCCTCCCTCGCTATCGAACTTCAGGCCTAAACTCATCAGGTCGTCGAGCCTTGCGCACGACTCATCCGCAATGATTCGGCATAGCTTCGGGTCCGCTAGCCCCCCGCCTGTCTGGACGATGTCTTCAAAATAAATATCGGGAGTGTCGCCATCGCCCTCAAAGTTAAACGGGGCATTAATTCCGAGACTCTCTGACGCAATTAGCCCGGTACTGCCGCTTTGCCCATACTTGCCGGCCACCGCGATTAGGACATCGAGATCTTTTCCGGTTCTTTTGGCTTCCAGAGCAGCGCGGCTTCCTGCAGCGCCTCCACCCACAATCAACACGTCACACGTCAACTCGATCATTGCCATATTCCTCTTAGCAGTTCGCAAAATCTGTTGCTATAAGAGCTTTTACTTCGGTGCTTGCCCGGACCTGTAAAACTGCGATGTTATTCACTTGGCGCTTCGCCTCGCGACGAATGCAGCGGGCCGCGACTGCACGAAGCTGTGAGCGTAGGATTCGGCTATCTGAGAGAATGGAAAATTGCGCAGCGGTGCTAAGTTCTGACTCATTTTCTGAGCGGCGGCCATCACAAGGCCCTTTGTAGATTCCGCCCACTCGCGGTCATGCCGTATCGACGGGGCCGACAATACCAATGCGCCTGCAATGTCGTGTGGCCCCATCACCGGTGCGCTGATGGCGCAGATTTCGGGATCGATATCTCCCCAGGTAATGTGCGCGCCTAGCGCCCGTAACGGGTCGTCGGCTTTCTGGAATGGCTTACTGAATAGCCGGATCACGATTCCGCTTGCGCCCTTGTCGGTCGGCAGCAGATTTCCTACATGGAACGTATCTCGAATGCGCCGCTCCGGGTCAACTCGGAGAAGACACATACGCATCTGAGGCTTTGTACCTAACACGGGGACATAGAAGGAAACACTCTCTCCCGTTTCCTCGGAAAGAGACTCCATTGTAGGGAGGAAGACCTTTTCCAAATCCAGCGTGAAGTGAGAGCCTACACGCCATGCCTGTACCCCGATCCGATACCGGCCGTCGCCACCCTGATTGATGAACCCTGTCCTTTGCAGAGAGACGAGCAACCGTAGAATCGTGCTTTTGTATAACCCGGTTCGCACCGCCAGTTCTGCAAGCGTGAGAGTAGAAGCGTGGTCATCGAATGCGGTGAGAATTGCCAATGCACGCTCAACTGCAGCGACTCCGCCATTAGTCAGACTCTTACCCGGGGCCATATCTTCCCAGTCGATAACATTCTGCTAGGCAGAACATCATTCTATTAATTAGTAGGTGCGAAAAGAACTGTATCTCCTCGAACTGAGATTGTCCAGCAAAAAGTTTGAAACTATTTTGAGATCCCCGCATCGGGCCGACGCGAGTTTAGCCGGGCCAATGCTACTGGGCCTCGCGCAAGATGGGGAGTTCCGTCTCGAACTTGAATCCGAAAGCCCGGGTGTTATCAAGATAGCGGACCCAGCAAGGCCGGAACACATATAGGGAATTCCTAGCCATTACCGCTCGAAACAAAATCCCAAGATCGAATCGCGCACAATAGGCTTTTGAAATCTCCCGGCGTTGGGTGCGCTGGGTGATCTTATGCACGGTACCGCGCATTTGCACGCCGCGGATCCGCTGCCACTGGTCCGTGGGCGCATAGACTACTGCCGAGGCTTCCGGGGCCTTGGCTACATTGCGGCTGTGAATGCTCGATGGAGATGAAAACCAGTAGAGTTCGAATTGGGCTCCGGTGAGGTAGAACAACGGGGTTGCATGCGGCGCGTCGCCGTGGCTGCATGTGCTTATCACCATGGTGCTTTCGCTTCTAAGCAGGTGGTCGATCGCCTGCAGCGTCTCCTCCTGCGATTCACTCATAGCAAACCGCAACAAACCAAGGTTGCTGGAATACTTTTATCAGAGGATCTAGTACGTGGCATGGAGACGACATTCCTTATCCCCCTGGTTGGTGGCGCTCTCAGTTCCCGTCGGTGCGTAAAATCATAGCCAGACCACGGCAGCGATGTCAAAATGCCTCAGGTCGGGCACAGCCCCCACAATCGCATCGGGAATTGAGAAGCGCTAATACGTCACTTCCATCATCCAGACCCATGGGAGTGAGTTTCGCGCCGTTCTATTTTCGCAGAAGATCTTAATAAGGTTAAGCGCTGCGGCTTTCGCGGCCATCCACTATGCGTAGTGCGATACGCCATACGCCGCACTTACATTTTCCTTGCTCACTTTGCCTCGGTTAAAGTAAACAATAAGACAGGGAGCTAAGCATAATGAATGACCTTCGCGCATTTATAGAGAAGCTATCCGACATTCCTGGTGAGCTTCTCACGGCAAACGGCCCCGTGAGCCCGAAGCTGGAATTAACCAGGACAATCTACAAACTGGCAAGCGATAACCGTCACTCCGCGGTCATGTTTAACAACGTTGACGGTAATAGAATACCGGTCCTGACTAACCTATTCCGCACTCGCAAGAGGATGGCTATCGGACTGGGTTGTTCGGAGCAAGAGCTCAATCGCGTTTATCAAACCCGCGAGCGAAATTATATTAAGCCAACGCTGCTGGCGAGCGGCCCCATCCAGGAGATCGTCCTCACGGGAGACGATATTGACTTGGGCATCCTTCCGGTTGTTACTCACAATTCGGAAGATGGCGGGCCGTACATAACGGCCGCTATCGGAACAACCACGGACCCGAATACGGGTATCCGCAATGCCGGAATGTACCGACTTCAGATCCTGGGTAAGAATTGGACGGGCATACATCTGGCCGAATCAAGCCAGATTCACTACATCTATAAACAACATTGCGCGCTCGGGCAGCATATGCCCATCGCCCTTACGATTGGAGCGGCTCCCGCCGCCTACCTGGGAAGCCTCAGCACCCAGAGCATTGACGTCGATGAGTACGACATTATTGGTGGTTTGCTTGAGAAGCCTCTGGAAGTAGTGAAATGCCGCACGGTTGATCTGGAAGTGCCGGCTTACGGCGAAATCTGCCTGGAAGGATATGTAGACCGTGAGGAAAGAACGAACGAAGGCCCATTCGGTGAGTTCCCGACTCTCTACGGCGGGCCAATGCCCAACACGGTTTTCAAGATCACGGCCATGACCATGCGTAAGTCACCCATCTATCTGGATGTCTGTTCCGGAACGGCGGAGCACCAGCAGCTTGGGTCATTGCCTCGCATAGGACAAATTTATAACCAGGTGAGGGTCGCTGCGCCTGGCGTTAAGGACGTTTACCTCCCACTGTCTGCCTTTGGCCGCAATGCTTGTTATGTTTCCATTAAGAAGATGGTGGATGGCGAACCGCAGAACGCCGCAGCGGCAGTTATGGCGGCCGACCCTTACGTGCGGCATGTTGTGGTTGTAGATCACGATGTCAACATCTTCGATGAAAGCGAAGTCATAAGGGCAATCAGCCTGTACATGCGGCCAGAAAACTGTTTCATGATCAATAGAGCAAAAGGCAGCCCAATTGACCCGACCGCGCGAGATGGCATGGTAACGAAAATAGGAATCGATGCGACCAAACCGGCTGGTACACAATCAAGGAAGATAAGTTATTCAGAGGGTTTGAATGAAATCGACCTGAAGAAGATCTTCGGCGGAGCCCTAGTCGATAAGTAGTCTGCTAGAACTTGTTATCAAGCCGACTTATTCATGTTTTGAAGACACAAAAGGCCTCTTCTACTGAACAACACGTTACTGAAACAGTGTTCGTATCGGTAGTATGAGGCCTTTTCGTACTTAATAATTTGACCGGTTCCGCAAACGACGTTGAAGAACCGCCAACTGCGGCGCACGTTCGGAGCGGTATCTTACATGATGAGTTCCGCGGGTGGTGCCAACTCCTCCGGCGCGCAATTCTTCTTGAAGATTCGAGCGCCCCTAAGACCTTTGAGAAGTATCTTCCCATTTTTCACGCACAGCATGGCGCCCTCGCGCAGGCCGATTACCGGCCCCTCGTTTTCCTCCAGATATTGCAGCAGTCGTTCTTCGCGCGTCTCTCCCATGTGCTTGGAGTCCGGATCCGGATCGACATAATGCGGGTTGATCTGATAGGGAAACAGGTTGAGCGCACCCAGAGTTGGAGGCTCGACGATGGGCATATCGTTCGTGGTACGAATGGTTGGGCAGGCGACATTTGACCCCGCGCTTGCCCCCATGTAAATCATTCCCTGCTCAACGCGGCGCTTGATCGCTTCGACCAGACCGAGTTCGTGCAGGGTCTTCAAGAGCCGGAAGGTATTTCCACCGCCCACGAAAACGGCATCGGCATCATCCAGCGCGCTTACTGGATCCGCGTAACCGTCGATTGTCCTGCACTCGAGGCCCATGGCCTCAAACCGGCACCCTGCCTTTTTCGCGTACGCGGCACGGTCTGCCAAGGCATACGGAACAAAAATAACGCGCCGCGATTCACCCATGATTTCGCGAATCTGCGGCTCTGCATGGTCGAGGTATCCCGTGCCATAAACGGTAGACGTGCTGATTAGAAGCAACTTGGACGATGGCGTCATGCCTAAGAAATTACCAGATCGAGGGTCGTATCGCCAGAGTGTCGCTAGAATTCGTCATTATGTTCAGTAGCGCACCGGCACTGGTTCCAACGCCGAGACGCCCTGCATCGCTAAGTCTTCCCTTTCCGATGCGCTCTGCACAGGCATCCATGGAATGCTCTGAATGGGAAATATCCGGATCGGGAAACCAGATTCATAAGGCTGCTCTGAGACATAAGTAATTACTAAACTTTTCAGCAAGTCCGCGTCATTGTTATCTGACCGCAATGGAAGCGGGTTCTACTTATGCAAATTCTCTTAATAGAAGACGACATGGCATTGGCATCTTATGTACGTAAGTGTCTGGAGTCCGAACACTATGACGTGGACGTAGCGCAGGATGGAGAACAAGGCGCTGCGATGGCCTCCGACCTTGACTATGACCTCCTCGTTCTCGATCTGAACCTCCCCAAACTCGACGGAATTTCCGTCTTGCGCAACCTGCGTCCCAATAAGCCGCAGTTGCCTGTCATCGTGCTTACCGCCCGCCCACGGGTCGAGGATCGCGTCCTCGCCCTGGATAGCGGGGCCGACGACTGCCTCAATAAGCCATTCTCCTATTCCGAACTCTCCGCCCGGGTGCGCGCACTGCTGCGGCGCGGCCGTCCTTCGCTCGAATCGATCCTCCAGATCGCGGACCTGCAACTGAATCGCGTGGAGCGCAAAGTGCAGCGCGGCGGACGCAAGATCGAATTAACCACCAAGGAATTCGCGCTGCTCGAATATCTTATGCGCAATGCCGGGCAGAGTATCACCCGCTCCATGATCATCGAGCATGTCTGGAACATCAGCTTCGATACCAGCACTAATGTCGTGGATGTTTACATCAACTACCTTCGCAAAAAGGTGGACGATGGCGCGCCTTTTCGTCTTATTCACACGGTTCGCGGCGTCGGCTACGAACTCAGCGACAAATGCGACGAGGTAGCATGAATCGGCAACGTGAGTTTATCAACCAGACTTTCCACGTATTGGCGCAGCCCATCACCGCTCTGCGCGCTACCTTGGAACTCGGCTTAAGCGATTCGGCGGGCGCGCAATTCTCGCCCCAGGTTCTTGAAGACTGCCTGAGCCTGATCGATCGCCTCATGCAGGACCTGGCCGTCTTCCGCGAAATTGCCAGCCTTGACGAGACGCCTCCGCTGCGCTCCTGTTGCGGACAGGCGCTGCTCCAGAACTGCGTGGAAGAGATGGCGCCAATCTCAGAGGCCTGCGGGGTTGCGCTCCGTCTCTCCGCTGAGCCGGTAGCCATTCAGTGCAATCAATCGATGTTTGAGCGGGCGCTCTTCGTGGTGCTCGACGAAATGATTGCCTGCACGCTTTCAGGCGGAGAGATTTCGCTCTCTCTTTCAAGGAGCGCGGCTGGCGTCCAACTTGAACTGCGCCCCGGTACGCTTCGGGGACAGCGCCAGACGCTATGCCTGAAGATGATGCAGTTCGCCGGCGGCAGCAACATTCGCTCCGTCGCGGGTTGCACGTCGGTGACCTTTCAGGAATCCTCCTGGCAGCATTCCGCTTCAACAAACGATCAAGCCTCTGGTCTGCGTGAATCTCGTTCAAGGAATGAGGTCGCAAGTTACCGATGACGGCTGCGCACAATGTTCTTTCTTCCTCGCATACGGCTCCAGCGCTGCGGGGTGCACCATCGATTCTGGTCGCCACTCCAAACGCGCTCCTACGCAAGCAACTCAGCGACCGCCTGCGCAAGATGACCTTCGTGGAGGAAGCCGGCACGGGAGCCGAAGCGCTGAGTATTCTCGAACGGCGCGGCGCACGCATCGCCGTGCTGGACCGCAAGTTTCCCGACCTGATTTGCGACGATCTCATTAGCATTGTTGAACGCCAGTTCCCGGGTACCGATGTCGTTCTGCTCGATGGCGAAGCAGGCAGCGTGGAGGTGCCGGAGGAATTGCGTGCCAATGCCGCGTACCGGTGGTTTCAGGAATTCAATCTTGCGACAGAACGCGAAATGCCGCCCCGGTCCGCGCAGCCCGTGGCTGGCCCGGCCCCGGTTAGCGATTCCATGGCGCTGCCGGGAATCGTGGGCATCAGCGCCGCCATGCGTGAAGTCGCATCGCTTGTCCGCATTGTTGCCCGCCACTCTACGTCGGTGCTCATCACAGGAGAGACAGGCGTCGGCAAGGAACTGATCGCCGAGGCCGTGCATAAGCTTGGGACTCGCGCGGACAAGCCTTTCATCACCATTAATTGTGCGGCAATTCCCGAAGCGCTCGTGGAAGCCGAACTCTTTGGCCACACTCGTGGAGCCTTCACCGGGGCTGTGCAGTCGCGGCTCGGAAGAATTCATGCGGCCCAGGGTGGGAGCATTTTCTTCGACGAAATTGGCGAACTCCCGCTAGCCAGCCAATCCAAGCTGCTCCGCTTCCTTGAGAGCGGAGAGGTGCAGCGCCTTGGGACCAGCGACGTCTTTCGTCTGAATGCCCGCGTCATTGCCGCAACGAATGTCGATCTTGAAGTACGGGTTCGGCAGGGCCTCTTCCGCGAAGATCTCCTCTACCGGATCGATGTGTTTCCCATTGAGTTGCCGCCGTTGCGCGATCGGGTGCCGGACGTGCCTCTGCTGGCGCGCTTCTTTCTGGAGCGGCTCAGCGGCAGCGCAGTAGCCAATCTAAGCCCGGAGGCCGTGGCAAAACTTACCGCGCACAGATGGCCGGGAAACGTGCGCGAATTGCGCAACGTTATCGAGCGCGCATTTGTACTCGCCGACGGCCGGGCCAATATTGAACCTGAACAAATCGTGCTAAGAAAACATTGCATTCCGGATTGCGTTCGATCAGAAATTTCTTAGCAATTCAACCAAGAGTTGGCAGCCCTCGTGCAATTGAAACATGTGCCGGCATCTCGATTTCCCTTGAGGATCAAATGAACGACTGGCAAGTTATCCCTGAGATCGTAGGCAGCAACCTATCCCTGCGAATGGCTGCGATGCGGACCATCGATGCTGTCGAACACGGCCAACACCTCGTCATTGAAGGCGAACCGGGAAGCGGACGGCGTCTGATGGCGCGCAGTGCCTGGCATCATCGAAGGCCCGCCGCCCGCTCGTTGTTTACCTTGGACTGCCGCATGTTTCGCGGCGATGCCGCCGAGGAGCTTCTCTTCGGCGAGCGCTCTACCGGCGGCTCGCCCAGCAATATCCGTCTCGGAAAACTGAATCTGGTCGCGGGCGGCGGTCTGCTGCTGCTGCACGTGGAAGAGCTTTCCCTGGAACTTCAGAGCCGTCTCGCGCGCTCGGTCAATCAGTACCTCCGCCAGCCGCCTCATACGGGAGTTCAGCTGCTGATGACCTGTGCGCCCTCGCTCGAGGTGCGGCTCTCGCTTCACTCCGATCTTTCCGCCATGCTGTTGCGGGTGCGCATTCCCGCCTTGCGCGAGCGTGTTGAAGACATCCGCGCGATCGCCGAAGCTTTTCTACGGGTCGCCTCCCCCTTCGAAAGAATTCGCTGCTCCCAAGCACTCATTGACCGGTTCCGCAGATACGACTGGCCCGGCAACATTACTGAATTGCGTTCCGTCATGCGGCGTCTGTCGCTGGAGCGGCACGGCGGCCTACTCGACGTTCGTCACCTCGCCGACGCAATGTACCGCAATGAAAATTCCTTCACGCTGCTACAGGGGCCCTACGGTCCATTTCCAATTGAAACCAGTTTCATCCACGGCGACTCCTTCCCTGAAAGCAGGGGCCCGCAATGAACCTGACCGATACCCCGCTGATGACGCGCCTGAGCCATTTTCTGGACGCGGCAGCTTACCGGGGCGGCGTCATCGCCGATAACATCGCCAACATCGATACCCCCGGCTATCACGCACGCGATCTCGACTTCCGTAGCCAATTGACCTCGCTTATAAGTGAAGACTTGCAGCCCTCCCAGCCACGCGTCACCGAAGTTGCCGGGCTCACCGAACGTCCTGACGGCAACAACGTCAACATGGATCGCGAAGGACTTGCGCTCGGCCAGGTGCAGTTGCAGTTTCAAGCTGGCATTGCGCTCATGAAGTCGGAGATCCACCGGCTCAGCCAGGCGATTCACGAAGGAGCACAGCAATGAACTTGTTTGCGGTCATGGGAATCAGCGCCTCGGGACTTAGCGCCGAGCGCATACGCGCCGAGGTTGTGGCCAGCAACATGGCCAATGCCGAAAGCACGCACACCCCTGAAGGCGGACCCTATCAGCGCAAAGAAGTGGTCCTTCAGAGCGCCGCACCCTCGAGTTTCAGAATGCAGTTGGCCGGAGCCAGCGGCTCCAGCACAGCCAGTTTGGCGGGCGGCGTCGCGGTACGCCAAGTTGTCTCCGATGCAAGCGCGCCCATTATGCGTTATGAGCCTTCGCATCCGGACGCCGACGCCGATGGCTTTGTCGCGTATCCCAATATCAATCCCGTGCTGGAAATGACTGATCTTATGGGCGCCGCACGCGCATATCAGATGAATGCTTCGGCCGTGCAAGCTGCCAAGCAGATGATTCAGCAGTCCATCGAGCTACTGAAGTAGGAGCATCAAATTCATGAGTATCACGCCATCGTCACTCGCCAGCATTGCCAGCGCTGCCAGCACGGCTCTCGCTCCGGCCACTCCGGCAGCCGGAGGTTTTGCCGGAACGCTTAGCGCAGCCGTCCAGCAGGTGAACAACCTGCAGGCCACCGCCGAGCAGAACGTCACGGGCCTCCTCGCCGGTAACGGACAGGACATTCATACCGCAACGCTCGCGGTCGAGAAAGCTTCGCTTGCCTTCGACCTCATGCTCCAGGTGCGCAATAAGGTTGTGAGCGCTTATCAGGAAATCTCGCGGCTCCAGTTTTAAGGCCTGTCGATGAGTGAATCCAAGAGCTTCGGACAGGTAGCCAGCCAACTACGCGAATTCGCGTCAAGCCTCTCCTCGCGCCAGCGCATGTTGCTGGGCGGAGGCGCCGTGCTCGTAGCCGTTGTCCTGTTCACTTTTGTGCATCTGTTGGCCAAGCCGGAGATGACCGCACTCTACTCCAACATGGAGCCCGCCGATGCGCAGTCGCTGGGCCAGCGCCTCACGGTGAAGAACATCCGATACCAGCTCTCGCCCGACGGAAAATCCGTGCTGGTTCCCGCCGATCAATTGGATACGGCGAGGCTGGAGATTGCCGGATCGGGCGGTCCCCATAGCGGACGCCTCGGCTTCGAGTTGTTTGATAAGACGAATTGGGCCGCTAGCGATTTCGACGACAAGGTGAATTATCAGCGGGCCCTTGAAGGCGAACTCGAACGGACTATTCAATCGATGAGCGGCGTGGAGGCCGCCAGGGTTCATCTTGCGATCCCTCCCGAATCGATTTATTCGGAGCAGGACCGCCAAGCCAAGGCGGGAGTAATCCTCAAGCTGAAGAATCATCGCCTCACGGCCGCCATGCGCCTTGCCGTGCAGCGTCTGGTCTCCAGCGCAGTCGATAAACTCGACCCGTTGAGTGTCACGGTGGTCGATGCCGAAGCCGCTGAACCTTCCGGCGCGGACAATCCGCTTTCAGCCAGCGCAGAGCGCAGTCCCGAGGAGGTGCTCGCCGACCGGCTCATCCGAACTCTTGAACCGGTGGTCGGAGGCGATCATGTGCGCGCCACGGTCCACGCAGAGTTTGACGCCAGTACCGTGGAGGAGCAGCAGGAGAGCTACGATCCGGCAAAGACTGTCGCGCTCACCATGCAGCGCACCGAGGAAACCAACGGCGGCTCTCAACCTGGAGGCATGGCCGGTACGGCCTCCAACATACCCAACTCCGCAGCGCCGGTCAAAACTACTTCCAGCGAAAACCTTGCGCAATCCAAATCCGAGAACGGAACCTACGCGGTGAATAAACTCGTGCGCCATTCCATGGAGCCCGCCGGACGCCTCAAACGCCTAGCCGTTGCTGTCCTGGTCGACGATGTCTACAATCCCGGCAACAAGAGCAACCCTCGCCAGAAGCACTCGCCGGAAGAGTTGAAGAGCATCGAGGAGATCGCGAAGGCCTCCGTCGGCTTTGACGCGACCCGAGGGGATATCCTCACGGTACAGAACATCAGCTTCCAGATTGTGCCGGCGGATGTCCCCGCGCCCCCCACCCGCTTACAAAAAGTACATACAATTCTGGTGGATTGGAGCAGCTACGTCCGGATCGCTGCCCTGCTGCTGCTCTTCTGCATCACTTACTTGCTGATTCTGCGCCCGGTTAAGAAGCAGGTCCTCCACGCGTTGAATTCCGGCCAAGCTCAGAAAGCTCTCCCCGGTTCCGGTAAGGATGCTTCGCGTTCGTTGCCCGAAGGCGATGAACTCTCGGGAATCGTCGCCGGCGCCGGCCAACCCGAGCGTCCACAACTGGTACGCCTTAAGAACGAAATCTCAACCCGGATCAAACAGGAGCCGACATCTGCCTCTCGCCTTGTACAGAGCTGGCTCAAGGATGGTGATCGCTGATGGACGCCTCTCTTGCGCCCACGCATTCGGGACTCCGCAAGGCGGCAATTCTTCTCGTCCTTTTGGGCGAGGAAATTGCAAGCCTCATCTTCCGCAACTTGAATGAATCCGAATTGCAGCGCGTGACCCAGGAAATCTCCGACATAGGAGTCATCGATCCCCGCGAGGCCACGGCAATTTTGAATGAGTACTACAACCTTGCAATTACGCAGGAGTACATTGCCCAGGGCGGAACCGAGTACGCCGAGCGCCTGCTCATCAAGACGCTTGGCCCAGAGGGCGCGCGCGCCATGCTGGATGCAGTGAGCCGCGCTCAGGAACTCAGCGCCAGCAAGCTTGATTCGCTGCAGAAGGCCGATCCACAGCAGCTTGCCAAGTTTCTTCAGGGCGAGCATCCGCAGACCATCGCGCTGATTATGGCTCACCTCGATCCCAAGCAGGCTTCTGCCCTGCTGATGAAACTCACCGAAGAAACTCGCGCCGCCGCCGTCAAGCGGCTCGCCGAGTTGCGCCAGTTTTCGCCGGAGATGGCGCAGAAGGTTTCCGTGGTTCTGCACCGCCGCCTGCAAGCCCTCGGCGAACAGAGCCGCCGGGCCTATGCCGGATTCAAGGGCGTCGCCGACCTGCTGAACCGCATGGACCCCGCAGCAGGTAAAGTCATTCTCGAACTCATTGAACGCGATGATTCCAAGCTGGCGATGAGTATCCGCAATCTCATGTTCACCTTTGACGATCTTCTCGGCGTGCCCGAGATCGGCATCCGCGAGTTGTTGGCCCAGCTTGATAAGAAGACTCTCGCCCAGGCGCTCAAAGGCGCTTCCACTCAACTACGCGATCATCTATTTAAGTCCATGTCTTCGCGCGCCGCCGACATGCTGAAGGAAGACATGGAAAGCCTTGGCCCGGTCCGCGGCAAGGATGTGACCAAGGCTCAACAGGAGTGCGTCGCCGTCGCCCGCAAACTCGAGGCTCAGGGAAAGATTCAATTGAAGCAGGAGAATGAAGATGAACTCGTCATCTGAGCAGGTCGAGTCCGAATCCTACGCACCGCTGGTGTATCGCGAAGCTGGCGAACCGCCCGATGTTGACACAACTTCAGAAGCCGCCGCCGAACAACCGCCTGCCGTCACGCGACCCCCGCAGCCCGATCCTGCAGCTCTGTTTGCCGCACGCCTCGAGGAACAGCGCCGGACCATTACCGCGCAGGCACGCCAGGAGGCTGAGCGCGAGATCCAGCGCGTCCGCGCGGGAATTGCACGATCCATAGAAGATTTCGGGCAGCAACGCGAGAAGTATTTCCGCCAGTGTGAAGCCGAAGTCGTGGACCTCGCGCTGGCCATTGCCCGCCGCATTATTCACCGCGAAACTCAGATCGACCCACGCTTGCTGGCCAGCCTGGTGAACTATGAACTGGAACAACTGGACGCAGCCACCAGCGTGCGCCTCATCGTCGCTCCCGACTCACTCGGCTATTGGAACGAAGCTGCGGCTGACATGTCGCGCGCTGTTGAAGTCTCAGCCGACAAGACTCTTGCGCCAGGCGACGTCCGCATTGAAACTGTGCTCGGCAACACCTCTGTGAGCTTCGAACGCGAGTTGAAAGAAATCGAGCGCGGCTTCCTTGACCTGCTCTCCCACCGTCCAGCAGCTTCTGAATCCAGACTGGTTCGCGTGCAATGATTCTCGATCAATATCACCAGGCGCTGCAACAGATTCCACGCCGCCTCTGGAGCGGACGTATCTCGAAAGCCGTGGCCGGGCTCGTCGAGTCCGTTGGCCCGCACTGTGCTCTCGGTGAGTGTTGCAGCATTCGCGACCATAGCGGCAAGGAAACGGAAGGCCAGGTGGTCGGCTTTCATGGAACTACGATACTTTCCATGCCGCTCTATCCAGCCAGCGGAGTCCGCTTCGGTGACACCGTTTCTACCTGGGGGGCGCGTCCCACCATTCGTGTCACAGAGAGCATGATGGGGCGCGTTGTCAATGCGCTGGGCCACGCGATCGATGGAGGCGCTCCATTGCTGGGAGCCGAACTCATGCCCGTGGTACGCGCCGCGCCCGATCCCTTTGAGCGCGAACCCATCGAGGATCCCATCGGCACCGGCGTTCGCGCCATCGATGCCTTCCTCACCTGCGGACGCGGCCAGCGCGTAGGAATTTTCGGCGGCAGCGGCGTGGGCAAGAGTACGTTGATGGGAATGATGGCGCGTGGCACTTCCGCCGATCTCACGGTCGTGGCGCTGGTCGGCGAGCGCGGCCGCGAGGTGCGCGGGTTCCTCGACGATGCGCTTGGCGAAGCCGGACGGAAGCGTGCAATCGTTGTCGTTTCCACCTCGGATCAGTCGCCTCTACTGCGTTTGCGGGCAGCACAATCGGCCCACTCGATTGCCGAGTTTTTTGCCTCGCGCGGTAAGCACGTTTTGCTTGTGCTTGACTCGATTACCCGCTTTGCCATGGCGCAGCGCGAGATTGGACTCGCAGCCGGCGAGCCGCCCACCGCCAAGGGATACACGCCCTCAGTATTTACACTGTTGTCGCAGCTGGTCGAGCGCGCCGGAAATTTCCGCGCCGGCTCGATCACTGCTTTCTACACGGTACTCATGGAGGGCGACGATCAGATGGACCCCATTGTGGACGCGGTACGCTCGCTGCTCGACGGACACATTCTGCTCGACCGCCGCCTCACCGCGGAAGGCCACTTTCCGCCCATCAGTTTGCTCGAAAGTCTAAGCCGCCTCATGCCCGCCGTCTGCGCCCCGGAGCACCTCGCCAAAGTCCAGCGCCTCCGTCACATGCTCGCCGACTATACCCGCTCGGAAGACCTCATCCGCATTGGAGCCTACCAGAAAGGGGCAGACCCCGATCTTGACCGCGCCATGCAGGTGATTCCCAACCTGAGGGCCTTCGCCCGTCAGGGCCCGGTCGAACTCCCGCGGATGGAGCAAACCGTCGAATCCCTGCTTACCTTGACCGAGTGATGCGATTTCAATTTCATCTCGAAGGACTTCTCCGGGTTCGCAGCCTTCTTGAGCGCCAGGCACGCGGGCGGCTTGACGACGCCCTGCTATGCGTTCGCGGACTTGAGCACAGCCTTGCCGAGGCCGCCGGGTGGAAGCAGCAAACTGTAAGATTTCGTTCGGCTCAAAAAATCCTTCCCGCCGCTGAAGTGCAGTTCATTGAATCCATTCTTCGTCAGACCCAGGAAGCAATCCATCAGTGTCAGCTACAGAAGCAGGCGGAGGAGCAGCGCGCCGCCGAACTTCGCACCGCGTATCTGGATGCACGTCGAGAGCGAAAGACGGTGAGCACTTTGCGCGAGAACGCACTCCGGCAATTTCAGGTTGAACAGTTACGCCGCGACCAGCGCGAGCTCGATGAAATCCATCTAGGGAAACTGATTCACTCCCGCAACACTTCGGCAACGCCAGAGACCGCCAGTACGGAACTCGATTCCGTCGATGACAGGAATCTAACCTGAGTGCTACCGGATTGGCCGCTAAAGTGCATTTAGTCTCTGCGCATGACTACATCGCCCATCGCCGCCTATCCACCACTGCCCCTTCGCCCTCACCAGGAAGTGGATACCTAAGCGCTCCGGCAGACATTTCCAACTTTCATCAGGCATTACAACAGGCAAAGTCAGGCGCGGATTCCGGCGTGCAATCCAGTAGTGGCGATACCTCTACAGACGCTTCGGCTGGCGGCACCGTCCCGGCCACGGGAACAATCATCAGCGGCACAGCTCCAGACGACGCCAGGAATGCGGTCGCAACCGCAACCCAGGCAAAGAACGCCGATGCCAATTCTTTCGCCACCCATCTCAAGATCGGCCTCGCTGACATCTCTATCACCTCAAGCACGAAAAAGGAAAAGACCGCGGGCAAGACTGTTGCAAGTGGTACGACATCCGGCTCAAAAACAAAAGTAGATGCCGAGGAAAACACTCAAACGCTTTCTGGCATTCCAATCCTGGCTTCAAGCTATGTTGTCCCTGTGGTTGCGTCCATTGCCAATGCTCAAGACTCGTCCAGCACACAGACATCAACTGTTCTGGGTGGCGCAATTTCGGCGAATGCAGGTACGTTCTCGATCCCTTCCACGGACGGATCGGGAGCCGTTTCCAGCAATTTACCCTCGGTAGCGCTCGTCCCCTTGGCATCGGCTTCTGCGGATACGTCCCCTGCGGCGGCTTCGTTCCCCGCAATCGCATCGGCGGTCACCGCTTCGCCTGAAGGCTCTACCACCGAGGCAGTGCCAACTGCGGACGATTCCGCTTCACGCGCCGCAGGCAGTGATACCCCACTCTGCGACGAGCTTTCCTCCGCAGCGGGCGCGGCTAATGGAAGCGCCGTATTTCCCGCTCTCGTACCGCTGCCTATATTGCATTCAACCATTGCCACGGCCAAGGCCAAGCCGCGCGTTGCAAGCTCTGTCGCGAAAGCCAACTCAGCGGCATCCGCGACAGACACCGCCAGCGGTGCGGCTTCTGTATCAAACGCAAGTCAGCCAACTCCAGCTCTCCGTCCGGTGCTCGTGCCGGAAACGCTTGCAGACGGAAAATCCAATGTCAGCCAATCCAACGTCATGCCCATCGCCGATCACGCATCCGGCGATAGGACCATGAGTTCCGGCCACGCCCGAGCACAGTCAAAATCCGAGCGTAACAACTCATCGGCTGCAGAGGAGAAAGCCTCTACGCCAGCCGCGTCCACCGAGCATGACTCCTTTGCCGCCGCAGCAGCCGTCATTGCGCATATGCAGCCGTCTCCCCCGCCCGCGCCACCTGCTGCATCGACCGCAGAGACAACCCAATCCGCAACCACCACAGTTGCATCGGCTGTTCAAAGCGCCGCTCCGGCTTCTACTCAGGCGCGTCCGCAAATTCAAGCCAATCCGATTCCGGATCCGCCGCGCATGGTCGATTCCGGGCAGCTTCGGGTCAATCCCAATAGCAGCGAGCTTAAGATCAGCCTTCAACTCCCGGAGCTTGGCAAGATCGAGGTTCGCGCCGTCACCACGCACGACGTCACCACCGCGCACATGACTGCGACCCGCGCTGACGCCCTGCAGTTACTCGCCACCGATCGCACCGGCCTTGAGCAGGCGCTCAAAGCGCGCGACGTGGTTCTCGGATCCATGAATTCACATACTCAAGGACAGTCTGACGGACAGCAGCGCCAGCAGAATTCGCAATCCCCAGCTCAATCTTCCGGCGGTATATCAACCCTTGCCGCCGCACCGTCTTCTTCGACCGAGGCTGTTTCCACCAGCTACCTTCCGGATCATGCCAGCATCAGCGTTCGCGCTTAATTCCAAGGAGAGAGTAACGACATGAGCACAACCCCAATATCGGCAACAACCCCAAACACCGCTACTACTACGAGCAGCACAACTACCAGCACGGCTACCGATTACCAGCAGACATTCATGCAGCTCTTAGCCACCGAATTACAGTCGCAGGATCCCACCCAGACGGTAGACCCCACAACGATGGTGACCCAGATGGTCCAAATCAATCAGCTCAGTGACGTGGCTGGAATTTATTCGATTCTGCAGGGAAGCGGAAGCACCAGCGGAACGACGAGCGACGCAAGCAGTTCTTCCGGTCAATCTACACAAAATACCGTGGGGAGCTATTAATGCCTAACTTCTCTATTCCCCTCTCCGGACTCACGGCTAGCGACACTGCGCTAGCCACGATCTCGAACAACTTGGCCAATCTCAACACAACTGGCTACAAGGACTCCAGCGTCAACTTCCAGGACATGTTTTACAACTTGTTGGGCACCAACGGTTCCGGGGATCAACTTCAGGTTGGCGGCGGAAGCTCCGTGGCTTCGATCAGCACCAACTTCGCCGGAGGCAGTACATCTTCCACCGGAGTAGACACCGATGTTGCGATTACCGGAAATGGATTTTTTATCGTACAGGATGGCAGCAACACCTACTACACCCGCGCGGGCGATTTCACTCGCGATGCCAGCGGCAATCTAATTACGACCGACGGCGATAACGTGATGGGTTATGCGGCCGTCAACGGAGTAGTCAATACGAATGGGGGGCTTTCTCCGATTCAAGTGCAAGACGGCATGGTCAACCCTCCCAAGACAACCAGCACGATTACCATGCAATCCAATCTCAGCTCCGATGATACGGCCGCAAGTTTCAGCACGACCGTTCCGCTGGTGGATTCGGTTGGCACCTCTCACACCATGACAGTGACCTACACCCGCTCCGCCAATGGCTGGGATTACAGCGCAACGATTCCCACTTCCGACATCACTTCCGGCGCTACTGGAAACACGGTCGTGGCATCCGGCTCCGGCGCCACTACGCTGACGACAGACGCCTTCGGAACCCTGACTTCATCTGCTGACACAATCAACCCAACCTTCCCCACGCTTCTCAGCGGCGGAACCATTACGGCAGCCAGTGCCGCGATTACCCCTAGCTCGGTACAGACCAGTCTCACTGCCGCGGAGACCGCTTCTACCAGCAGCTTCAACGCCACTGTGCCTATTTACGATTCGCTCGGAACCTCCCACGAGCTCAGCGTGGCCTATACCCGCACGGCTACGGGATGGAATTACAACGTGACCGTACCCAGCGATGAAATCACCGGCGGCACGGGCACAAATACCAGCGTGGCTAGCGGCTCGCTTACGTTCAACGCAAGCGGGACTCTCACCAGCACTGCTCCTATTCCCCTCACCATTGCGGGCTTTGCCGACGGTGCCAGTACCCTCAATATGAATTGGGATCTGGCGAGTTCCTCTGGGACGGGGCTCATCACCCAGGTCTCCGGGGCCAGTAGTACGGGAACCATCAACCAGGACGGCTATGGCAGCGGCACTCTAACCGACTTCACCGTGAGTGCCGATGGCACCGTCATGGGGACGTTCACCAACGGAACCAAGGTTCTCGGCCAGATCGCGCTAGCCAACTTCTCCAATCTTCAGGGTCTCACCAAACAGGGAAACAACAACTATGCGGCGACGATTTCATCCGGGTCGCCTGTTGTCGGTGTGCCAGGCACGAGCTCCCTTGGAACCCTCACCGGCAAGTCGCTGGAACTCTCCAACGTCGATATGTCCACCGAGTTTTCCAATCTCATCGTTGCCGAGCGCGGATTCCAGGCCAACGCCAAGTCGGTGACCACCTTTGACCAGATTGCACAGGACACCATTAACCTGATTCGCTAAGCCCTTCGCAACGGATGGCCTCGCATCGCTGGTGCGAGGCCGTCTATATATCCCTTCCTGAGAGCATTCTCATCCAGTCCGTTCTACTTCGGTCAGCCGATTGCACCTACCTCATGCGTAGGCTTTGCATTCATCTCAGTTCACTGGTATCTCATGACCGAAACAACAGAAAGCGGCACCGCACTGATGATCGGCAGCAACCCGACGGCTCATCCAAAACCGAAGAACTGGAGTGCGTTTCAACTACTCCCTTGCCGGCTCTCGCTGGAGATTCCGATTCCCGGCTTCACCGTCTCGGCGATGCTGCGGCTCACGCCCAACGACATTATCGATACGCACTGGCTTCAGGGATCGGACGTGCCTCTGCGAGTCAACGGAAAACTGATTGGCTGGACCGAATTCGAAGTCATTGACGACCATCTGGCCGCACGCCTGACCCAAATCGCATGAGCAAACAAAATCACGGAAACAGAAAAACTCGAAACCAGAGCGCCGCCAGCGCCGCTGACCTGAACCTAGCCGTTTCCGGCAAGGCAGATGCCGCTGTCCGCATCCCGATTGCCTTCGCACGGCGTTTTGGCGCCGCGCCGCGCCAGCAAAACATGGTGTTTGCCCCGGCGCTGGCCGCGCGCGTCTGCGCACGGTTCCGCGAAATTTTTCAACGGCTAACCAAACAGCTTGCGAAGAGGCGGAGCCGCTGCCGCAAAGTCCAACTGCTCGAAATTCAACAGCTCGGCGAAAAACGGTTTATCGCCATGGTGCGCGTAGGTAAACAGAAATTCCTCATCGGCGGAGCGGCTACTTCCGTCTCCCTTCTTGCCGAGATCGACTCGCGCAAAACCACGATCATTGCCCCTCGCCCGCTTGACCAGGAAACGGCATGATGCGTCTGCCCAGCGCTTTCGGCATGGTGTTGCTCATGACCTCCGCGGCATTGGCCGGACCGGTGCCTGCCGCGCCAATGGCAGGGGCTCAAAACCTGAACGGGATGAACGCTCCGCTGGTTAACCTCGGCGGCGGCCAAGCCCCATGGACCATTCTGGTTCTGCTAACTCTGCTCACATTGATTCCCGCATTGTTGCTCTCGATGACGCCATTCGTGCGTCTGCTCATCGTCTTTCACTTCCTGCGCCAGGCGCTTGGCACCCAGAGCACGCCGACCAATCAGACGCTCATCGGACTGGCTCTGGTGCTGACATTTTTCCTAATGCAACCGGTCGGAGTTGCGATTCAGAAGCAGGCCATCGTACCGCTTGAGGCAGGACGCATCACGCCTTTGACCGCCGTCGAACTTGGCGCCCGCCCCGTTAAGACGTTCATGCTCCGCTACGTTCGCCAGAAAGACGTGGCGCTGTTTCTCGAACTCGCCAAGCAGCCGCGCCCCGGGACTCCCGAAGATCTCTCGATGCGGGTCGTCATGCCCGCCTACATCCTCTCCGAATTGAAAGCCGGTTTCCAGATCGGCGCGGTTTTGTTCCTTCCCTTTCTGGTGATTGATATGGTCGTAGCCTCCATCACGACCTCGGTCGGAATGATGCAACTGCCGCCGGTGGTGATCTCCACTCCACTCAAGCTTCTCCTCTTCGTCATGGTCGACGGATGGAACCTGCTCGTCGGCTCGCTGATGCGCAGCTTCGGATAATCGAATGCCTCTCGAACAAGTCATCGAACTCGGACGCACGACCCTGCAGTACGCCATCTTGGCGTCGCTACCACTGCTGGCAATCGCAACCGTAGTCTCGGTGGTCATCAATATTCTTCAAGTGCTCACCAGCATTCAGGATCAGACGGTTTCGACTGTTCCGCGATTACTTGCGACCGCTCTCAGTGCCATGTTTCTGCTGCCATGGATGCTGCGTCATCTGGCGGCGTTCACCATTCATCTCTTTTCAGATTTCCGGCCTTTGCTTCAATGAATTACGCCGCCATGAACCAGCCCATGACGCTGGAATCGATTCTGGCCGCCGCCGTCTTCATCGGATTGCGCGTCTCCGGACTGTTGCTGTTCGCCCCCGGCCTCAGCAACAACGCTGTGCCGGCGACCACCAAGGCGGCTTTCGTAACGCTCATGGTCGCGCTTCTGTGGCCGGTCGTGCCGGTTCCATACATGCGCGTCTCTCCCCTCCAGTGGAGCGGGATTGCACTCAACGAACTGGTGATTGGAATTATCGTCGGGCTCTTTCTCAACTTCATTTTTGACGCGGCGCAATTCGCAGGACAGATTCTCGGCATGCAGATGGGCTTTTCGCTGGCCACCATGATCGATCCGCAATCGCAGGCCGATTCCGCCGTGCTCTCCATCTTTTACCAAACTATCGTCCTGCTCATCTTCTTCGCCCTCGACGTTCATCACTGGATCTTGCGCACGCTGGTCTCCAGCTTTTACTACCTTCCCGCCGGACAACCTGCGCTTACCTTCGGACGCGTCGAAGCGGTCCTGCATACCGCCTCCGCCATATGGGTTCTCGGCCTGCAGATTGCCGCGCCAGCACTGATCGCCACGGTGATTGCGGATTTTGTACTGGCCTTTATTGGGAAAGCGTCACCGCAGTTGCCCGTGCTCTTTGTCGGAATCTCGGTTAAATCGGTTTTAGGAATGCTCGTAATGATTGCAACCATGGCTGCATGGCCGCGCTTCTTCTCGCTGCAGTTCGCGAATGCAATCCGCTGGAGCGAGCAAACCCTGCACCTGGCTCGATAGGAAAGTTCAACCCGTGGCTGAAGACAACAAGACCGAGAAAGCAACCGAGCATCGCCGACGCAAGGCACGTGAAGAGGGCCAGGTCGCCCGCTCGCGCGAACTTGGAGCAAACGCCGCCATGCTCGCCGGCATACTTGTCCTGGTTGCGCAGGGGCCGAATGACCTGTTGCGCTGGCGCCAGTTCTTTCACCTCGTGCTGGACCACGCGGTGCGCGATGAAATCTCCATCGCCACGCCGCTGTTTCCCTGGGCGGCGCAGTTGGTGTTTCAGTGGTCGTGGAAGCCGCTCGCCGCTGCCTGGGGCGTTGCCACGCTCGTGTCGTTGTCTCAGGGTGGAATCGTCTTCGCCCCTAAGCTGCTTGCCCCCGACATCAACAAGATCAATCCAGTCAAAAAACTCGGTCAGATTTTCAGCGTCACCACGCTCGTGCAGGTCTTTAAGGCACTGATTCCCAGCATCGCGATTATTTACATCGCTGTCGGCATTTTTCAACGCGAATGGCCCTCGCTGGGCCTTGGACTGTGGGCATCCCCACGCCAAATTTCTTTTCACCTGTTCAAGATCGTCTTCGAAGTTTTCTGGAAATCTTCGTTTGTTCTGCTTGCCTGGGCGGTTGTCGACTACATCGCGATGCGTCAGAAGTTCGAAGGCGATCTCCGTATGAGTAAGGAAGAGATCCGGGAAGAGATGAAGCAGAACGATGGCAATCCTCAAACCAAGGGACGCATTCGCCGTCTGCAGCGCCAGGCCCGCCGTAAGCGAATGCTGCAGGCGACCAAGAGCGCCACTGTCGTAGTCACCAACCCTACTCACTTCGCCGTCGCCCTGGAGTATCGCGACGACATGGCCGCTCCTACCGTGGTTGCCAAAGGCCAGAACTTGTTTGCCCAGCAGATCAAGGAAATTGCGCGCTGGGACGGCATTCCGATCGTTGAAAATCCGCCTCTCGCGCAGAGCCTTTATCGCACCGTCGAGGTCGGCCAGGCAATTCCTGAAAAGCTCTACGCCGCCGTCGCGGAAATTCTCGCCTACGTCTTCCGCATAAACGCTCAACGCATGGCACGAGGGAATTCCTGATGGCCGAAACAACACAGCCCTCGTCATTTCTTAAGAAAGTAAATTTCGACTGGATCGTTCCAGCAGCAGCCGTTTCCGTGGTCTTCGTCATGCTGGTCCCGATGCCGGGCTTTCTGCTCGACCTTCTGCTTGCCATGAGCATCACGGCATCGGTCATCGTGCTGCTCTCGGCGGTCTACATTCTTCGTCCTGTACAGTTCTCCGTATTCCCCAGCTTGTTGCTCCTGCTCACTCTTTTTCGCCTGGCGCTCAACCTGGCCAGTTCGCGCCGTATTCTGCTGCACGGCAATGAGGGAACGGCTGCCGCGGGTAACGTCATTGCCGCATTCGGACAATTCGTGGTCGGTGGCAACTACGTTGTAGGCTTCGTTCTCTTCATTGCTCTCATCGCCATTCAATTCCTCGTTGTCAGCCACGGCGCGGTTCGCACTGCCGAGGTCACCGCCCGCTTCACCCTCGACGCCATGCCCGGCAAACAAATGGCGATCGACGCCGATCTCAACGCCGGACTCATCGACGAGCACCAGGCCCGCGCCCGGCGCGAGGCCGTCGCTCATGAAGCCGAGTTCTACGGTGCCATGGATGGAGCCGCCCGCTTCAGCCAGCGCGATTCGCTCGCGACCATTCTTCTCACCGCTATTAACATCATCGCGGGATTCCTGATCGGAGTCTTTCAGCTCGACATTCCCTTCCGCGATGCGCTCAAGACCTACACGGTCCTCACCGTTGGCGACGGCCTGGTCACCATGATTCCGTCGCTACTGGTTTCGATCGCCGGAGGTCTGGTCGTAACCCGGTCGTCCTCCAACAAATCGCTCGGCGGAGATCTTGGCCAACAACTCTTTGCCCAGCCTCGCGTCCTCTGGATCGCCGGCGCGGCGATGCTTGCCATGGCCATCATTCCCGGCATGCCGAAATTTTCCTTCCTGCTCATGGTCACCGTGCTCTGGGTCATGGCGTGGCGATTGCAAAAACTGCCAGTGGCCGATATCAAGGCCGCGCCCAAGCCCGGCGCCAATAAACCTGGAACCATTCAGTCCGACTCGCTGGATGCGCTGCTTGCCCTCGACGACTTGTCGCTTGAAGTTGGCTATGCCCTGGTTTCACTGGTCGATGGCGGTCAAGGCGGACAGTTGCTGCCTCGCGTTCGAGCCTTACGCAAACACCTTGCCAGCCAACTTGGCTTCATCATTCCCAGCGTCCACATTACTGACAACCTCCGGCTCAAGCCGCGCGAATACGTGATCTCCCTTCGCGGGGTCGAGATCGCCCGCTGGGAGATGCCGGACAAATTCATTCTTGCCATCAGCTCCGATCCCGAACCTCCTCGTCTCCCCGGTATTGAGACCAAAGAGCCAGCCTTCGGCGTTCCCGCCCGCTGGATTGCCCCGGAATTACGCGAGCAGGCAATCGCCGCCGGTTACTCGGTCGTCGATCAGACCTCCGTACTCGCGACTCACATTTCGGAACTCATCCGCCAGTATGCACACGAGCTACTCACCCGCGCGGAAACCAAGCGCCTGCTCGAACGCATCAACGATTCGCATCCCAAGTTACTCGACGAGCTTGTACCCAAGCTTATGACTCTCGGCGAGGTACAGCGCGTCCTGCAACAGCTTCTTCGCGAGCAGGTCTCCATTCGCGATCTGGGCAGTATTCTTGAAACCCTCGTCGAGGCCGCAGCCATCAATAAGAACCCGGTTTCGCTCGTCGAAGCCTGCCGCCAGGCGCTGGGACGTTCCCTGATTAAACCCTTGCTGGATGGGCAAGGCGCGCTACGCGTCGTAACGCTCGATCCACGTATCGAGGAGGAACTCAATCAGGCTTTCACGCCGCAGATGCCCGTCTCCGGTTCGCTCGCCCTGCAGCCCACCTTCATCCGCCGCCTGCTGGAAGGGCTGCGCAAACTCGTCGGTGAAAATGCGGACATTGCCACCCCTGTAATTCTTTGCTCGGTCAACACGCGCTTCCATCTGCGCCGTTTGCTCGAGCCTTTTCTGCCCAAAATCGTCGTCATCTCGCACGGCGAAATTCCCGCACTCACCCCAGTGCATTCCATCGGGAGCCTCAACGCATGAGCACGACGAGCCATTCTCCGAGGTCCACCATGAAGAACCCGCAAGGCCAGTACGCGCCACCGCCGCTCGACGAGGACGTGCGCAACCGCATCCTCATGGAGCAGATGCCGCAGGTGCGCTACATCGCGCGTCATATCCATGATCGTCTACCCCAGCATGTACCCATGGAAGATTTGGTCCACGCCGGTGTTCTGGGCCTCATGGACGCGCTCACCAAATACGATGAGTCGCGCCAGGTCCAGTTCAAAACCTATGCCAAGTTTCGCATCCGCGGTGCCATTCTTGACAGCCTCCGCGAACTTGACTGGAGTCCGCGCGATCTCCGCCACAAGGCTCGCCTCATCGAGTCGGCATCCGCCCGGCTCCGTCAGGAACTCGGGCGCATGCCTACCGAACAGGAGATCGCCGACGACCTCGGACTTAAACTCGAAGCATTCCAACACTTGCTGGGGGAGATCGAGGGCCTCGATCTCGGCAGCTTCCACGTTGAGTCGAACGATAAGGATCGGGACGACGATCTCTGCGAGTACTTGCCCGGCAATCCCGAGGAGAGTCCCTACTACCTGACCATGAAGTCGGAGCTCCGGCAATTGCTGGTTCGCGCCATTGAGGAGCTAAGCGAAAAAGAGCAGCAGGTGCTCTCCTTCTACTACTACGAAGAACTCACCATGAAGGAAATTGGAGCGGTTCTCGGCGTGGGCGAATCACGCGTCTCGCAGATTCACTCACTTGCGTTGCTCCGCCTCCGCACCCGTCTCCAAACCTTGCTTGCCGGAAAACAGATGCCGCCTCACCTCGCTGGTCAGGCGGTCAACACCGCCATGGAGAGCGTATGGAAAAAGTACTGAACCAGGATGAAATCGATGCCATGTTTCGCGTGGCGCTGGGGCGCGGCTCGGGAGCGCAATCTTCCGTTCCCACCTATAAGCCGTGCGATTTTCGGCAGGCAGGACAGATCAAGAAAGACCAGGTCCGCGCTATCGGCAACCTCCACGAAGGCTTTGCGCGTAACTTGACCAATGCGCTCGGCGCCTATCTGCGCGTGGTCTTTGAAGTGAACCTCGTCTCGGTCGAGCAACTCGTCTTCCGCGAGTTTCTCCAGCGCATTCCCGATCTGGCGTATCTCGCTACCTTCCAGGTCAAGCCCATGGGCGCCGCCGCCGCGCTGGACCTGGAACCGTCGCTGGTATTTCCCATCATCGACCTGCTGCTTGGTGGAGTTGGCCGCATGAGCGAGCAGGAGCGCGAGATAACGGAGATAGAAGAAGGAATCATGGAAGGCGTGGTTCGCATTCTCTGCACGGAATTGCAGACCGCATGGTCTTCGCTCGGCTCCAGCTTTGAATTCGACGAGCGCCTGCAGCCCACTCAGTTGCAGCGCCTGATGCCGCCCGGCGATAAGACTCTCTGCCTCAGCTTTGAAATTCATATGCCCGAGTCGCACGGCGTGATGAACGTTGCCTTTCCCGCCGTCGCCTCCAACGCGCTGTTGCGCAGGCTCGACAAAGACGGAGGATACAGCCGCCATCGCGGCCCCAGCACTGCCCGCGATCGGATGCTTGAACACGCGCTCGACTTTCCCTTTGAATTTGCTCTCAGTACGCCTTCCACCCGGCTTCCGATTCATACGCTGATCGATCTCAATCCCGGAGACGTAATTCCCTTCACTCACCGCACCGGCGCGCCAATCGAAGGAATCGTTTCCGGACGAACTCTTTATGAGGCATTTCCAATCCGCGCGGGAAACCTGCGTGCATCCAGAATCTCGCAGATGCTTCCAATTCCAACGCAGAATTCGTCCCCAGGCTCACCCCCAATTTTCTCCGAGGACGAACAGGATTTTTCATGAGCGACATTGCCCACGAACAAGCCTCCACTCTAATCAGCTATTTCGGCGAGGCCGCCTCATCCGTGCTTTCGCTGATCGCCGGCACTGCGCTCACGGCGCAGATTGTCTCTCTGGACGCTGCGATTGACGCTGCGACCCTGGTCCGTATCGACATCAGCGGGGCGCTCAACGGACTCTGCGAGATTGCGCTCTCGTCGGCCATGACAGGGCAGTTTGCCGCGGTGCTGACCGGGGAAAATCCAGACCCAGCGGCTGAGGTCAGCAGTGACACGCGCGAGGCCGCGGTCGAGTTGATCCAGCAGATCTGCGGAAATGCCGCCGACCGCCTCCGCCAGGCCTTTGGCCCCCTGGAACTCAGGCCTCATCTCGCCCAATGCGATCCTGAGACCGGCGAGCGCCAACTCTTTCGTATCGCCCGCGCGGACGACGCTCTTGAGTTCGAATTCCACGTGGTTCGACTCGCCGCAAGTCCGAAGCCCGATGCGATACCGGAGTTGGCGGCGCAGGCCACAACAGAGTCCGGCGCAACCATGCCGCCACTGAATGCGCAGCACAGTGCGCAATCCGCCGCGACGCCTGCGCCTTCTGAGGCCTACTCCTCCGGCAACAGCAATCTTGACCTCCTTCTCGATATAGAACTAGCCGTGACCCTGCGTTTCGGAACCCGTCAAATGATACTCAAGGACATTATTGAGCTTTGCTCCGGCTCCGTCGTCGAACTCGATCGCGGGGTACAGGATCCCGTTGATCTTTTGATTGACGGCCGGGTCATCGCACAAGGCGAGGTCGTCATTGTGGAAGGTAATTACGGACTCCGAATCCTGAAGGTCGCGGCTCAGGCTGAAAAGATCGGCTGCCTACCATAGAAACTCAACGAAAAGAATCTACTTCGCACCGTCAGGAGAGGGCCATGTACAGGCTTCCCGAAAAAAGTTGGATGCGTCCCATTGCGTGGAAACAACTGAATCCCCGCTGCCATCACCCCGAGTGCCGGACCGGCGCAACCTGGACCGGCCTATTGCACCGCAACGCCGGATTCTGGCTCAACGAGGCGCAGTGGTTCTGCAGCACCCGCTGTCTTGAGGAATCGCTCGAAGATCACTTGCGTGGCAGTTTTCTGGAAGATCGCACCCCTGCGCCGATTCGCACCGCCATGCCTATGGGTCTCATGATGCTTGCCCGCGGAGTCATCTCCGATCCACAATTGCGCGATGCTATTGCGATGCAGCAGAATTCGGGAGAAAAAATCGGCGCCTGCCTGCAGCGCCTGGGACCGATCTCCAACGAAGACATTGCCTCCGTCGTGGCGACTCAGTGGGGATGCCCGGTCTTTCCTTCTGAAAGCGTGCAGCCCGCCTGCTCGATGTTGATACCGCTCAGCCTCGTCGAACGCTATCGCATGTTGCCCGTACATCTTGTCACCCAGGGAAGTCGGCTCTTTGTCGGCTTCTGCGACAGAATCGACTACACGGCACTGGTTTCAATCGAACATATGCTCGCACGCAAGACCGAGGCCTGCGTCATCCTCGATCCAAAGTTTCTTCAGGTACTCGAATACCGCAAGCGCGATACAAGCAGCGAGGTTGCCGTAACCCGTCCCCCAAGCGCAGCCGAAACCGCGCGTATGATTCGCAGTTACGCCCAGCAGACCAGGACCAATGCCATTCGCCTCCGCGCCATGGATGGAAATATCTGGGTTCGTTTTCTCACCCAGCGTTCCCACCTCGACCTTGTTTTTGAGCATCTGCCCGCATGAAAACGTTTCCATTAAAGTGTCCCGCTTGCTAGGCCGATACATGCTTAGAGCGGAACTTATGAATCATCGTCAGCGAACATCGGCATGCAGAGTAGTTTCCATCGCGTCAGGCACGGCAGCGCAATCGCGCTCCGAACTCGCCCGGATTTGCGGCGCCCGGGCCATCAATCTAGCCGAAATGGCGGAATCCATCCGCGCCAACCGCGATCTCTGCTCTATCGTTACCGAAGCCGCCTGTAAAGAGTTTGGATGGCGATGGCTCAGCGTTGAGGATTCCATTGTGCTGTTGGGCGCATATCGCCTCCGAGAACTTCTTTCCAGCTTCCATCCGCATGGCCGTTCGGCATCCGAATGCTGCCGCACATTTCGCAACAACGGCATTGCTTCATCAACAAAACTTTGCCTGTTGGAAACATTCCAAGGGGAAACAAAATGAGTCAGATCAGAGCCCTTATCGTGGATGATTCTTCCGTGATGCGCAAGATTGTCGAGCGCTCCCTGCGCCAAGCCGGACTTGACCTATCTTCGGTGATTGAAGCCGGAAATGGCGCGGACGCCCTCGGATTGCTCGACGCCCATCCAGTCGATCTAATACTAAGCGACATTAATATGCCGGTCATGGACGGTTTGGAATTCGTGCGCCAAATTCAGGCAGTGGAGAAACTGCGCAGCATTCCTGTCGTCATGATCACAACCGAAGGAAGCGAATCGAACGTAGTGCAGGCGCTCTCGCTTGGGGCCAAGGGATACATCCGTAAACCCTTCACTCCTGACCAAGTCAAAGAACACGTTCTGCCCGTGTTGGGGCTATGAAGATGAAAACGGTCTCAGAATCTTCGCTACCTCCCGTCGTCTTCGACGGCCCCACGTGGACGCCACTCCTTGAGCTATCGGCCCGCGAAGTCTTCGAGATTATGCTGGGCACCAAACTCCGCGTTCATGGCTCTCACGCCGATGCGAAGGATGGAGAATTTACCGCACTGGTCGGCCTCGCGGGCAGTCTCTGCGGCGTGCTCAGCATTCGCTGCACCAACCAAGCCGCACGCATCATGGCCGGCAAGATGCTTGATATGCCGCCCGAGGAAGTGGACAGCGATAGCTGGGACGCACTCGGCGAAATCGCCAACATGATCGCTGGTAACTTCAAGGGAAAACTCAGCGGAGTCGGTAATCACTGCATGTTATCCGTGCCCACCATTATCGTCGGCACCGATTATCAATCACGCTCCGTGACCGGCGGCAACCTGATTGAAGTGATCTTTGAATTTGAGCGGAAACCGCTTTGGGTCACCTTGGAATTGCACGAGTGAGACTTTGCGCCGCGTAGCTGCTGAAATTGGGCAGTACTCCTATGCGCAAGGTATCATTCTGGCGTAAGGAGTACACGATGCCCTATTTTCCTTTGCTTTATAGACTCCGTGGTCAGGAACGATTTCTGATCTGGATTTCTGATGACACGGACTCGGTCGCGGTCAACGCTGAGGGATTACTCCTTAGTTTCCCAAGTCTTGCTATTCTGAAGCAACATGCTGACGCGAACGGGTGGCCGCTCGAACCTGAGGAACCGAGACGGCACGACTTGGACGTCATAGCACGTTGGGTTATCTTAGACGATGCTTCGGTGAACTGCGTCGAAACATTGAACGCATGGAATCTTTTCAGCGATGTGGCGAATTCAGTAAGCAGTCCCAGCAAGAAGTCCTTTGAGGCACTGGACTCGCAGTTGGGCCGTTCCGTTTACGACAAGCTCTTCTGGGGTAACAACCTTCCTGCAATGACACCAGTAGGCGAACACTTCGTCCCCACATGGTCACACCAAGAATTGAGATATCTAGCTGCTCTCCTGTCCTCTGGACTGGAGCTGTTTACTTCCTCCACTAGTGAGCAACCTCTATGAGCTAAGTGGGCGCTGCCGTCTCTTCCTAAGAATCCTCCAATTACTCTGGCACTCCGCTTGCTCTTCCTCTCAGCGGAGTTCGATATGAATAACGGCATCTATGCGGCCAGCACAGGTCTTCTCGCACGCACCCAACAGCTCGACCTCGCCGCCAACAATCTGGCCAACGCCAACACCAGCGGATTTCGTGGCGAACGCGTCAGCTTCAAAACGCAGATGATGACTGCCTCGACGAACGTATCCACCCGCGCCGTCAGCGGGTTCGGCGTCCTCGGATCGCCGCGCACGGACTTCTCGCAGGGCTCGCTTCAGCAGACCGGAAACCCGCTCGACCTGGCTCTCGAGGGCGCTGGCTTCTTCGCCGTTCAGGCACCTACTGGTGTTCAGTACACGCGCAACGGAAACTTCCATCTCACTAAGAATGGTGCGCTCGTAACCTCTCAGGGATATCCGGTTCTCGGAGACAAAGGGGCGATCACTCTACCGCAAGGCAATGCGGAAATCAGCTCCGCGGGAGTCATTTCAGTGGATGGCGCAGTTGCCGGACAACTTCAGCTCGATCAATTCGATTCCAGTGTCCCGCTTACCTCGTTGGGCAATGCCTATTACAGCGCACCCTCGGCCGCCGCGACTCCGGCCAGCAATCTCACGGTTCGGCAAGCGACGCTGGAGAACTCAAACATCAATCCTGTCGAGAGCGCCGTTGGCCTCATCGAGATCCAGCGCAACGCAGAGATGATGCAGCGCGCACTCAACACCTTTCACACTGAGTTCAACAAAATCGCAGCCGAAGACTTACCGAAAGTCTAAGACTGCATGCAGTTTAGGAGTTACCCATGTTTCGTTCGCTCTATACCGCTGCCAGTGGCATGACCGCACAGCAAACTAATCTGGACAACGTTGCCAACAACCTGTCAAACGCCAACACCGCTGGCTTCCGCAAGCGCCGCGTACAGTTTCAGGACCTCATGTATCAGAACATGGTTACCCCTGGCGCCGCCGCAACTCAGCAGACCGTCTCAGCCGGGTTGCAGATTGGGCTCGGAACCCGCGCCGCAGCCACCGAAATTCTGCAGTCTCAAGGCGACTTCCAGCAGACCGGGAACTCGCTCGATCTTGGCATTCAGGGTCTCGGCTATTTTCAAGTTCTCACTCCATCGGGCCAGACCGCCTACACTCGCTCTGGCAGCTTTCATCTCGATGGGCAAGGCAACGTCGTCACCTCGGATGGCGATGCGCTGCAACCAGCCATCACGATTCCGCCGAATGCCACGGCGGTCACCATCGGAGCGGATGGCACTGTCTCCGTAACCCTGCCCGGACAGACGCAGTCGCAGCAGATCGGGCAAATTCAACTCGCCACCTTCCCCAATCCGGGCGGCCTCAACAGCGTTGGAGCCAACCTCCTGATGCCCACCAGTTCTTCCGGAGATCCGATCATAGGCATTCCCGGCGGTACGGAGGGACTCGGCACCCTCGTCCAAGGTTCGCTCGAACAATCTAACGTCAACACGGTCGAAGAGTTTATCCAGATGATCCTCGCCCAGCGCTCCTATGAGGCCAATTCGCAGGTGGCAAAAGCGGCCGATCAAATGTTCCAGGAAGTAAACCAGCTCGGGAAATAACCATGCGACTTCTTCTCACCTCGGCGACGCTTATTTGCACGCTCTCCATGCTCGGCTCCGCCGCCGCCTCAAGCGCAGAGTCCACTTCGGCCTCACGTCAGGCGGTTGCGCTCTGGCTGTCGCGGCAGATTCACCAGCCCGTCGCCGCATCGCAGCTCCTGGTTGCTCCCACGATCACCGAGTTAGACGGATGCTCAGTGATGCCGGCCCGAAGTTCTCTGGTCGGCACAACCGCGCTCGCGCTGCATTGTCCCGGAGAGGCTTTGCCGCAACTGGCGTTGCTCAGCTTTCCAGTCGCGTTACCTGACCAGCCCTCAACTCCTCCGGCCAGCGCCGCGCATCACGCACTCCTCCGTGTACCACCCATCGTGCGTGCGGGCGCTGCCCTGAATGCAGACTGGCGCACCGCCTATATCCACGCGCAACTTCCGGTCGTTGCTCTGGACTCCGGCGCTGCAGGGGAGGAGATTCGCGTCCGCCTTACGCACTCAAACCGAATCCTTCGGGCTCGTATTCTCGGTGCCCACACCGTAAGCATCGTCACCGAGTCCACTAACTCGGAGCATCCTTTATGAACCGGCTCGTCATCGTCGGACTCATGTGTTTCGCGCTCGTCGCACATGCCAGTGCGGAGAAGAAATCCAAGGCGGAAAAACAGCATGACTCGCTTGATCAGTACATCAAGCAGTTTGCCGCTCCGTCGCCAACGGCGCGCAGTTCTACCAGCGGAAGTTTATTCACCTGCGGCGGCCTGCTCGCTGACCCTTATTCGGACTACAAGGCGCACCTAGTCGGCGATTCGCTTTCCATCCAGATTGTCGAGAGCACCACAATCTCGCAGAGCGGGAGCCTTGCCACGGCACGCGATTTCGCACATTCCAGCGGCGTCACCGGAGTGGGCGGCCAGTCGCCGTCTTTCCTGAATCCGCTGCTTGCCGCCAACTCCAGCACCAAACTCACCGGCACCGGGGCTGCGGCCTCCAAGAGTTCGCTCAATACTTTAATCACGGCTCAGGTCGTGGCCGTGCTGCCCACCGGCTCGCTGGTGGTCGAGGCGCGCCGCCACCTCCTCGCTAATCACGAGCATGAGGACGTGGTGCTTCGCGGGGTCGTCCGCCCCGCCGATATTTCCAGCGGAAACCTGATCAATTCCTACCAGATTTCAGACCTTCAGCTTGAGGTCAAGGGCAAGGGCGTCATCAGCGATTCCGTACGCCAGCCCAATATCGTAATGCGAACGTTGTTGAAGTTGATTGGGTTCTAGTGGTGAGTCCCGGACCGACAGTTCTTAAAAAAATGGCCCACTGAGTCATAGATAAATGAAGACACTCTGCACAATGTTGTTACTGGCCGCTTCTTCGCTCCCTTCATCTGCCCTCGACGCAGCGCGTTCCACGCGCCAGCTGCGGATTCGCGAGATCACCTCCATCGAAGGGGTTCGCGACAATCCGCTCATGGGCTACGGACTTGTCGTTGGCCTGCGCGGCACAGGAGATCAGAAGCAGACAGTGTTCACAACCCAGATGCTCGCCAACGTCATGCTTCGCCTCGGCATGCAGATTGCCCCTACCGGCATCACGGTCAAGAACATTGCAGCCGTCTTCGTTACCTCTTCCCTGCCCCCCTTCACCCGCGCCGGAACCCAGATGGACGTCATCGTCTCCTCCATCGGCGATGCTAAATCGCTCGAGGGTGGCACCCTTCTGCTCACGCCTCTAAAGGGAGAAGATGGACAAACTTATGCCATGGCGCAGGGCGCGCTGGCTATCGGCGGCTACAGTGCCGGAGGCGGCGGAGTCAGCAAACAGCTTAACCATCCCACCGTTGGACGCATTGCAAACGGCGCGATCGCCGAACGAGATGTAGCTCCTAGCCTACAGAACATCGGCTCGATTTCACTGCTTCTGCGCGAGGCCGACTTCGCCAATGCGCAACTGATCACACAGCGGATCAATGCGGAGTTTGGGCGTCTCATCGCCACCGCAACCGATAGCCGCCGCATTGAAATCGTCAGCGCCGGACGCGACGTGCCCGCCATGCTTGCGCGCATCCAGACCCTGTCCGTGTCAGTCACTTCGCCCACTCGCGTAGTCGTCAATGAAAAGACCGGCACTATTGTCATGGGACGAGATGCCCGGCTCAGCGCCGTCTCCATTCTGCAAGGTTCGCTGGCAGTCGAGATTTCCACCACCTTCGAGGTTTCTCAGCCTAATCCGTTCAGCAAGACCGGTGAAACATCCGTAGTACCGCAAACCACCGTGAACGCCAAGGACGGTCCCGCCAAGCGCATTGAACTCAACGAGGGAGCCACCGTCGAGCAATTGGTCAACGGACTGCAAGCCATTGGCGCAAGCTCCCGCGACGTGGTTTCTATTCTGCAGGCGCTCAAGGCTGCCGGCGCGTTGCAAGCCGATCTGGAGGTAATGTGAGTACCCCGCAAATCATCCCAGTCTCTGCGGAAATCGTTCGCGACCCGAAACAACTCGCCGCGAGTTTGCAGTCTCAGCGCGCAACCGCCGGAGCCCAGGAGTTTGAGGCTGCGCTGTTCAGTTCAGTTCTGGAAAAAATGGAGAAGAATCTTTCCATCGAAGACGGAGAGAATAACGATGCAGGACATGACACCTGGGGAGCGATTGGCGTGCGCGCCGTTTCGCAAGCTCTCGCCCAGCGGCACGTTCTGGGAATCGCTGCAATGATCGAACGCTCTCTCGGACTAAAATCCTCGGACGCTTCTCCCAGCCTGGGAAGTTCACCCACGGAAAGTCCAGCAAAAAATAAATAGCGAGTTCCGCTTATGCCCTCAAGGACACGGCCAAATTGCCGATAAATATTTCAGGAAGAAGCAAAGGAGCTTTATGGACCTCCGAATTCAGAACCAAAGCCAGCCCGAACTCGATTCCGTCAATCTCAAAAGCGCCACGAGTGAGCCGGGTACCGGCGGCACGCCGAAATCCTCCGTCCAGGCACTGGGCGCAGATCCGGACACCGCCTCCATCAGTCCTGCAACCAGCCAACTCTCCGGCGATGTCGCCATCCGTCAGGATCGCGTCGATGCCTTGCGCTCGCAGTTAGAAGGCGGCACCTATAAGGTGAATGCGCACGCCGTCGCCACTGCCATGTTCCAGAACCTCTTCCGGAGCTAGATATGATTGCAGACTCATCCACGGACCTTGCAGTGTGTCGCGAACTTGACGCTCTGCAGTCTGCGATCTCAGGCGCGATCAAAGCTCTGTCCGACTGGGACATTGCGGCCTTTGAATCCGCTGTCGAGCGTCAGGCTGAAATCTGCGGCCACCTCGCCCGTGCCAAGAATGGTTGGAGCCGAATACCGTATGTCGCTGAAGCCGCGCACAAGGTTCAGCGACTTAACCGCGTTTACGACCTTCTTCTCCGGCACTCCGCACAGTGGACTCGCAACGTCGGCGCCATTCTTCAAGCCGGCGGACATCAACCTGCTGGCAGTGTCTCCGTGCATTTCAGGGCCTGATCATGTCTGGACTCACTTCCGATCTCAATGTCTCCGTTCAGTCCCTCCTTACTTCTACTGAGTCAATGGACGTGACGACAACCAACATCTCCAACATGAACACGCCCGGTTACGCCCGCCGCCGCGTCGTGCTGGAAGAATCGACTCCGACCGGCCTGGACGGAAGTACCACCGGTGTGGATGTCAAAGCCATTCAGAGCCTGCGCGACAATGTTCTCGACCTCAGCATAAATGCCGCTACTTCCCAGCAAAACCAGAGCAGCACAATCGCCAACTCTCTCTCGGCGGCCCAGGTCTTGTTCTCCGACAATGCATCCAGCTCCATCGGCTCCACGCTGGATTCTTTCTTCAGCTCTCTCCAGCAGCTCTCCACCTCTCCATCGGATGACTCACTGCGTTCGAACGTGCTCACCGCGGCCAGCAATGTCGCGGCCTCATTTCAGAGCACGGAATCGTGTATTACCGAATCACAGCAGCAGATGGACCAGGATGTCGTACAAGCTACCGGCGATATCAACTCCCTGCTACAACAGATTGCGACCGCCAATGGTGTGATCTCCACAGCCAATAACCTTGGACAGAATTCCAACACAGCCGAGGATCAACGCTCGGCTCTGCTCACCCAACTCTCGGCGATTGTCGGCTACCAAACCGTGAACAGTTCCAACGGACTCACTCTCACCACCGACGATGGCACCCCGCTGGTCGTGGGAACCAAGGCATATTCCCTAACCAACGCGATCAGTTCCAGCGGCTTCAATGAAGTGGAGGCCGGTGGAGTTGACATCACCAATACCATTCAGGGCGGCAATCTTGGGGGCTTTATTCAAACCCGCGACCAGAGCCTGGCGAGCATGAAGACCCAGTTGGATCAATTAGCCTTTCAGTTCGCGCAAGCCGTTAACAGCGTCCAGACTTCCGGCTCGGATGAAGATGGAAATACCGGCGTCGCTCTCTTTAATCCCCCGGATACCACTGCCGGAAACGCTACCGGAGCGGCATCTTCCATAAGCGTTTCTCTCACCAGCGCTTCGCAAATAGCGGCTGCCGCAACCGGCGGAACATCTGGAGACAACACGAATCTTCTTAAGATGATCGGCCTGCAGAATCAGTCCATCATCGACGAAGCCACTCCAACCGCTGCTGTTGCCAATCTCACTTTTTCGATTGGCAACGCCATCTCGCAGGCCACCAGCGACGCCACGGCCACCGGCAACATCCTCACCCAGTTGCAGAATCAGCAGGGCTCTGTCGAGGGCGTCTCGCTCGATGAAGAGTCATCCAACCTTGTCCTCTACCAGCGTTCTTTCGAGGCTGCTGCCAAGATAATCTCCACCGTCGATACACTGATGGGCAACCTGCTCGATATGGGCGCTACCAACCCAGGATACTAATCCAATGCGCGTTAATCCAAATTACACCGCGAATATGGTCGACCTGCTCAATCAGTCGCAGCAAGACGAGACCAAGGCGCTGACGGAACTGAGTACGGGACGCCGTGTCAACAACCCTTCTGACGATCCTGCCGCCGAAGCCGCCATGGTGGCCGAAAATTCGCGTTCTGCGTCCGTCGATCAATACACCGCGAGCTCGGACTCACTCACCGAGGTGCTCAACACGGCGGACAGTACATTGAGTTCCGTCGTCACCCTGCTCCAGCGCGCCAGCACTCTCGGCGTCGAAGCCGCCAACAGCGCCACCATGAACCAGACGGATCTCAACTCGATCGCCAACGAACTCACGGGTATCCAAAGCCAGATGCTCTCGCTCGCCAATACTTCCTACGCCGGACAATACGTCTTCGGCGGCACCGTTACCGGAATTGCCCCCTACGTGGCCGATCCCACGGTCGCCGGACAAGTCGACTACGTCGGCAACGATCAGCAGAACAAGGTGCAGATTGGCACCGGCCTCTCAGTTGCCTCAAACCTGCCGGGCAGCAGTATCTTTTCTCAGTCCTCCGGTAATGTGTTTGACGCCTTACAATCCATGATCACAGCCTGCCAGTCAGGTAATAACAGCGGGATCACCGGTGCTGTCACAAAGCTAAGTACGGCTAGTGATACGGTGAATACAGCCCGGGTATTTTACGGCAATACCGTTAATGAACTTACATCCAACGAGTCTTACTTGAGTCAGGAAAAAGTGAATATCGCGAGCTACGAAAATACCCTGGTATCCTGCGACACGGCTACCGCAACCACGGCCGTAACTCAAGCCGAGTATCAGCGCAACGCCACAGTGGCTGCCGCCGCAAAAATGAACCAGGTCAGCCTGCTCGACTATCTCAAATAGTTATTTCGGGTTACGCTCGCTCCATTCAGCAAAAAGGCCCCGTCTCGCGCGGCCTCTCTTTCCTTTATGCTGCTGCAACTTTCCTACGCGCTCCATGCTCCACTCGCGGAAGGTTCGTCCCCTGCAAGCACCTTCCATGGCTCAGAAGCTGCGAGTGGCTCGCACTGTTGCTTCACATTCTCCCAAAGGGCGCGGACCTGCAGCATCGATCGCACAATCTCCTCGAACAGGCGCGCATTGCACTTGATCTGCCCTTCTAATATTTTTGCGCGTGCCAGCGAATAGAAGCGGTACAAATGCTGTGCAGCCTCGCCGCCTGTTTCCATCTGCAGAGTTCCCTGCAAAGCTTCTAGAACGTTCAAGCAATGCACCAATGCGCCGGTCCGCCCTTCAATATCTCCGGTATTCAGGTTCCTGATGGCCTTGCGCAAGTCGGCGATCACGATGTCGTAAAGCATGATGGTACACTCTACGCTGCTTGCGCCGCGAATCGCAGCTTCGCGGTAACTCCTGCTGACTTCCGTCTGTGTCATTTCCCTTGTTCCTAACTGCTGCTTGAAGAGTTGTTGTTGGTGGTGTTATATCCCAGCTCGGTGTCAACCTCATCCATGGTCGACGGAAACGACTGCAACAATGCGTCCAAGGTGCTGTACTTACTGGTAAGTGACGTCTGGAGGTCCGTAAGATTGGCCTCCAGATCGTTAATGTTGTTCTGGTCGTCCGTATAACTGGACTTCAAACTGTTCAAGTCCAGCACAATCGGACTGTCCGTGGAATCCGTCATCGTTGACATTAGGTTAGAGAATGTTTGCGCAAAGCTCGACGAGCTCGTGTCCTGGAAGAAATTCTGGACATCGCTGTAGTTGTTGGCGAGCGCACTTGACAGCGTGTCGCTGTCCACCGTCAATGTACCGTCGTCCCCCATCGAGATTCCCAATTGTCCCAAAGTCTTGAAGGTCGCGTTGTCGCTGGTCAATGTCGAGATTGAAGATAAGAGTTGCTCCTGTAACATGCGCGCTGCCGGGTCTGTCTCCAACACTCCGGTTGTGTTGGAGTTTGTGGTTGACCCGGCAGTAACCTGGAACTGGCTATTGAGGTCCGTCATCGCAGCGTTATATGCGCTTACAAAGCTGTTCACCGCCGTCGTGATCTTATCCGTATCCGGCGCGACGTCAACCTCAATGGGCGATGAGGAAGTTCCAATTAGATTCAATGTCACTCCCGTGATCGCCGTGCTCATGCTGTTCGTACCTGACGTCACCGGAACGCCGTCAACCGTAAGATTCGCGTCCACGCCGGCAACATTCGTAAAGGTTAATCCTCCCGGCGCGGATTGCACCGCAACGCTCGCCGCCGATCCTGAAGTCGACGAGGTTAGCGAGAGACGTGCTCCCGATGAGTCCGTTACTACAGAGGCATTGATTCCCAGGCTTTGGTTGTTGATATAAGCTGCGGCATTTGTCAGCGTCGTAGTACTTGACGTAGTGGTGTTCCCGCTGGAATCAGTTGTGCTGTCCCCCGGTATGTCAATCGTCTGCTGCGCACCGTTGCCTAAGGTGAATACCAGAGCACCAGCAGTGAACGTTGAACTTGCCGAATCGAGCTGACTCGAATAGCTCACCCCTGTCGTTGCCAGATTGCTAATTGTCACGTAGTGAGTGCCGCTGGTCGCCACGCTGCTCGTTGTGGCGTTTAACGCGGAAGTATTGGATGACGTCGCGGTCACTCCCGAAAACACTCCATCCAGATCGCTCAATGCTTGGAAAGATGTCTCCACGGTCCCCACTTCAGACTGTAAATTAGTCAGCGCCGCTTCCTGAGCGGTGATGTTGGCCTGGTCGGTTTTCCAGGCTGTCTCCGGGGCCCTGTCACCCTCTAGAATTGCATCCACCGTTGCAGACACGTCGATGCCATTGCCACTGGTGTAGCTGGTTCCCTGAATCAGTTGTGTACCGGTCGATGAACCGGTGGATGAACTGGTTACGGCACTTGTGCTCATAGGTTGCTCACGTCCGGCCGTTAAACAACGTTCCGGCTTCCTCTCGCGCTAGCGGTTTGGCATTCGTTTGCATGGGTTGGGACTGCGTCAAACTGGCTTCATCATCCTCCGCTGATAGGCCCGGCATTATGCTGGGCTTATCAGTCCGCTGTTGCCGCCGTTTGCTGCACTTACCGCGTAGGTCTTCTTCTTTCTGCCAGCGCATTGCCTCTTGCTCCGCAGGGGCAACTTCCAAAGGTGGCTGTCCCTCTTGCATGAGCAATTCCCGGTCCCTTCTGGTTAGAGAAAGCTGAGAAACCGCCGAGGGAATCTCGCGAAAGCCTGCCTGTATCGGGTCGATAGACATACGCCCATCCTCTCAATATGCTGCCGGAGGCAAGAACGGGGTGAAGCTGTCTCCAGCTCCACCCCTGGATTACCGCGTTACTTACTGCAACAGCTTCAGTAACGCTTGCTGCATCTGATTGGACTGAGATAGCGCCGAGATACCGGTCTGTGTCAGCACGTTGTACTTCGTCATGTTACTTACTTCGGTCGAGATGTCAGCCGAGCTGATGTTGCTCTGCGCCGAAGTCAGGTTCTCGATCTGGGTATTGATCACGTTGGTCGCCGCGTTCAACCGGTTGATGCTTGCACCGATCACACCGCGTTGCTGGGCAACCGACGCAATCGCACTTGTGATCTGGGCTAGCGCTGCCTGGGCGCTGGTTGTGCTGTTCAGGTTCTGAGTTAGTCCCAGCCCGGCTGAGGATAGGGCGGCAATGTCCGTGGTGATCGTATTTGCCGAAGTTGTTGCCGTACCATCGCCAATATATACGCTGTTCGATGATCCGACTCCTGAGCTTGTGCTGGTATCAGTAACTCCAGCCGTACTGAAATCGTGTGCATCGCCAGCCTCCACGACCTTGATCTGGCCGCCGCCGCTGTTGTCCGTAATCTGCAAGGTGCCAGCCGAGGTTAGAGACGCAGTCACGTTCAGGCTGCCTGCCGCTGTTGCCGCATTGATGTTGTTGATCAGGTCGCCGACTGTATCAGTGGTAGCAAATGCAACCGCATCGCTCTGGCCTGTCCCCGAGTCGGTGATTGTCATGGTACCGGCGTGATTGAGCGTGGTAGTCAGGGTCAATCCGGTGGAGGCACCGGCGTAACCGGCACCCAGAGACGAAGTCCACACATTCGGATTCGTCACCGTGTCCTGCCCAACCGATACGTTGCCAATGTCACTGGACAATAGGGCCCCGCCAGCCAGAGTAGCGCCAGTGCTCGCGACGACGGCGTTCGAACCGCTGGTATCCGTCAACTGCAGATGGAAATCGGCATCCCCCGAATCCTTGACAACCGACGCCGTCACATTCATCTTTGTGGCTGCCGTGGACGCTGCGGTGTTAATTTCGCTTGCCAGATCATTGAGGTCGCCAGCCGTAGTGGCACCGGAAGTCGCGGCCGCAGTGGTGAATGCCACCGAGTTACCAGTCGAAGTATCGGTGATCGTCAGGGTCTGGGGATTTAGTCCCTCGAAAGCCTTCGCCCCGCTCGTCAGTGCATCGCTCATAGTACTTCCATCCGTGCTGGCCCAAGTGCCGCTAGCACCCGTATCCGAGCTGCCAAACACATTCTGATCGTTGAAGTTCGTCTTCTGTCCGATGCGGTCGATTTCAGCCTCGATCGATGAATATTCGGTTTGTAGCGACTGCGCCTGGGTCGAATCGACCGTGCTCGTGGAAGCCTCGGTAGCCAGGGTCACCGCGCGATTCAGCAGCGACGTTACCTGAGACAGAGCGCCATCGGCAGTTTGCAGTTGACCAACACCGTTACTGGCGTTCGCTGCCGACTGCGTCAACGCAGCGACGTTCGCGGTCAGTCCGTTCGCAATCGACAAACCTGCTGCATCGTCCGCGCCGGAGTTCAATTTTGAACCCGAAGCAAGGCGATAAAGCGTTGTCTGCAACGCGCTATTGGTCTGGTTCAGTTGGTTCTGGGCCTGCATTGCCGGAATGTTATTCAGGATGCTGAGTGACATGGAGTGTCTCCTTTTTGCCCTGTTAGCGGCGCCGGCCAGATTGCCGGTTCTTTCCGCTGGGGCCGTTGCTTCTTACACAACTCCCATCGGGCTTATCTCTTGCAACCTTTACTCATCTCTCTAAAATTCTTTGATTTTCTTTTCGGATTAGCGCCATCCTTCGCGTTCGTCTGGTTCTTACTTCTTCATACGGAATTCAGTGTCCACTTCACTCCACCACCGCGCTCAAGCTTTCCCTGCAGCGAGCCGATATCAATTGTAGAAAGCAGGCAGACGGTGATTGAACTTTCGCGGCTTAACGGACACCCGATCGTCATTAATGCCGAGCTCATCAAGTTCGTCGAGCAGAACCCTGATACGGTCATCGCCCTCATCACTGGAGACAAGCTGGTAGTGCGCGAATCCGCATCTGAGGTGACTCTTCGAGTGATCGCCTACCGTCGCAGCCTGCTCCATCCGAATTCCCCCATGCCCCGGATCAATCCGGCTCAAGTTGACCCCAACTTAGAGCCGTAGGACACGAGTAGAGGTTACTGTGGACAAGGGAACCGTTGCCGGACTCGCCGTTAGTTTTGGAGGAATCACCGCTGGGCTGCTGCTCGAAGGCGGAAAGCTCGCGCAGATTCTCCAGCCCACCGCCGCTCTCATTGTCGGCGGGGGAACCCTCGGCGCCGTGCTCTTGCAGTTTCCGCTGAGCACGGTCTTCACTGCATTTCGCAGTCTCCGCACCGTATTCTTCGAGCCGCGCTCCAGTGCAAGCGATGAAATCACACGGCTCACCGAACTCGCCCACAAGGCGCGGCGCGATGGAATTATTTCCCTCGACGCCGAACTCAACCAGATTGCCGATCCTTTTATGCGCCGCGCGCTCATGCTCGCCGTCGATGGCACAGAATCCTGCGAACTGCGCGCCATCATGCAGCTTGAGCTCGACGCCAGCGCCGAAGCCGAAGATGAATTGCCGAGCGTATATGAAGCCTTCGGAGGCTTTGCTCCCACCATTGGAATTATCGGAGCCGTGCTCGGACTGATCCAGGTAATGCAGCATCTCGATAAGATGGATGAGGTAGGACGCGGCATCGCCGTTGCCTTCGTCGCCACCATTTACGGCGTCGGCTTTGCCAACCTTATCGCTCTCCCAATCGCCGGCAAGCTGCGTCAGCGCCTGCGCTTCCGCCAGATTCTCCGCGAGCTGACTCTCGAGGGCGTGGTTTCGATTCTCGAGGGCATCAACCCCCGAATGCTTGAGGCCAAGCTTAACGGATTCATCCGGCAGGCTGCCGATAAGGCTGGACTCGCCAGCCAGCCCAAGTCCGCCCCCAAGAGCGCGGCTCGCGGCATGTCATGAAGAAGCGCAAGAATCGACACGGTAATCAGGAGCGTTGGATGGTCTCCTATGCCGACTTCATGACCTTGCTCTTCGCCTTCTTCGTCGTTCTCTATTCCTCGTCTCAGGTGGACAAGGCGCGCATGGCAAATCTTTCCCACGCCATTACCGCGGGATTTTCAGAACTCGGCGTTGGCACCTCCCAGAATGGCGCAGCCATCGTCGTGCCGGGTACCATGCCCGCTCCTCTAGTGACCAGCACTCACCGGACGGAATCCGCCGAATCGATTCGCCGAAAGCTTGAAATTGGTCTTGCCGAAGAAATCGAGCGACGTACCGTCTCGATACGCGAAGTTCCCGAGGGTCTTGTGCTCAGTCTCCGCGAGGTCGGATTCTTTGAGAGCGGATCGGCCACTCTGCGCGCCAGTACCATGGATACCTTTGATCGCCTGGGCGCTGTCCTCACCACGCTCCCAAGCAATCTACGCATAGAAGGCCATACGGACAACGTGCCCATTCACACGCCTCTATTCCAGTCCAATTGGGAACTCTCCACCGCCC
>Ga0181528_10000133_pt1 | contig 68826 bp, 76 predicted proteins | sample PEATcosm2014_Bin_47_FD_119742 | JGI IMG/M metagenome (GOLD analysis project Ga0181528, IMG submission 119742) | Peatland microbial communities from MTU Mesocosm Facility, Houghton, MI, USA - PEATcosm2014_Bin10_10_metaG | ecosystem: Environmental > Terrestrial > Soil > Wetlands > Peat | place...
GGCGAGGGGCCGAACCCTCCTCAGGTGGCCGGCATCAAATCGGAATGGTGGCCGGCTTCAAGTCGGAATGGTGGCCGGAATGATTTCGGAATCGGTGGCCGGCTTCGATCGGAATTCGCACCCTCCTGCGTGTCCGAGGTGTGGACGATCTCCAGGCGCGGCAGCAGGCCCAACTGGATCGCCTGGGAGACGAGCGAGAAGGCGCCGGTGATGACCGCTTGGCTGGCGATCACAGTGGCCGCTGTGGACAGCAGGATCAGCGGAACGAGGCCCCAGGACGGCGCCAGCAGATAGAACGGGTTCGCCACCGCGGACGGATTCGAGAGGATGAGCGCGCCCTGTCCGAGATAGTTGCAGATCAACGCCGGCAGAACCACGAAGAGCCAAGAGGCCTGGATCGGACGGCGCCCGAAGTGACCCATATCGGCGTAGAGCGCCTCCGCGCCGGTGACGGCGAGAAAAACGCTGCCGAGCACGACGAAGCCCATGCCACCGTGCCCGAGCAGGAAATTCAGCCCCGGCAGCGGGCTCAGCGCGCCGAGTACGACCCAGGCGTGCGGAATTTGCATGAGGCCGAGCACGGTGTTGACGCCGAAGAACGCCACCATGACAGGCCCGAAAAACGCCGCCACGCTTGCCGTGCCGCGACTCTGCGCCAGGAACAACATGACGAGGATGACGATCGTCGCCGGCAGGATGTAGGGCGCGAGCCCGGCATTGACCTGTTCGAGACCCTCCAGGGCCGAAAGCACCGAAATCGCCGGCGTGATGATCGCGTCGCCCGAGAACAACGCCGCCCCCGCGACGCCGAGCAAAAATACCGCGCCGGTACGCTTTCCGATGGCGGTGCCGGCGAGCGCGACGAGCGAGAGAATGCCGCCCTCGCCCTTATTGTCGGCCTGCATGAGGAACAGCACGTATTTGGCGGTGACGACGATCAGCAGCGCCCAGACGACGAGCGAAACGGCGCCGAGGACCTCCGCGACACCCAGGTCTTTCGCCGGGAACTGCCCCAGCGCCGTCTTCAGCGCATACAGCGGGCTCGTTCCGATGTCGCCGAACACGACGCCGAGCGAGCCGAGCGCCAGTATCCAGAAATTGCCGCCGCCGTGTCCGCTGTGCGTTTCGCCGCCGGACGCGTTTGGGGACGGAACGAACCCGGGAATATCGTGCTGTATCAAGAGCATAGACCTAAGCGCTGGAATTCCAACGAAGCCACCCTTGCATGCCAATATGCAGCCGGCCAAAATTCCGATTTAAAGCCGGCCCTTGTAAAGGCTGTTGATCGTCTCCGCGAGCGCCTTGTCAAATCTCAAGACTCGAAATCGCACGCTTGCAAATGCCTGCACTACCTCAGAGTTACTGCTCGCGGGCAGCCGTCCGTCCTGAACGCCACATCGGCGCTTCCATCGCCACACTTCGCATTCATCTCGCGCGCCGACGGTTCAGATGTCCTTGCCGTCAGGCGCCAATTTATGACACAGTAAGGTTAAATGGGTATGTAAAGAGCGCCAACGACGGCTCATGGCAGCAAAATCGGTGGCGTATCAAGATTGAAACAAGGAACCTCCGTTTAGATTTCGATCTGACTGCCCAACTCCACCACACGATCGACCGGCAGCTTGAAAAAAGACATTGGCGTCTCGGAATTACGCACCATCGCGGCGAACAGTTTTTCGCGCCACAACGCCATACCCGGCTTGTGGGAGGGAATGAGCGTCTGCCGGCTCAGGAAATAGCCGGCGGTAACGGGATTGAAGTTCGACCTGCGTTCCATCAGCGGCGTTAGCGCCAGGGGCACGTCAGGGCTTTCGGCGAAGCCGTAGCGGATGACAACGCGCGTGAAGCCGCTCCCGAGATCCGTTTCGGTCAGCCGGTCGGCTTGCACGACGCGAGGCGTCAATGCCGTCTCGATCGTCACCAGCAGCACGGTTTCGTGCAGAACGAGATTGTGCTTGAGGTTGTGGAGTAGAGCGGGCGGGACGCCCTCCTTGTTCGACGTAAGATAGATGGCGCTTGCGCGAACCCGGTGAACCTTGGCGGTCGACTTCAGGAAGGCTTCGACCGATATCAAATCGGCGGCGAGGCTGCGGTTGAGAAGAAACCGCCCGCGCCGCCAGGTCGCGAAAATGACGACCAGCACGAGAGCAATCGTGACGGGCAGCCAGCCGCCATCGGCGAATTTGGTGGCCGATGCGGCGAACAGGCCGAGATCGAGCACGAGCAGAATGGCGTAAAGCGGAATGGCCCAGATCGGGTTCCAGCGCCAGATGCGGAAGACCACGAAGCCGATGATGAGCGTCGTGAGCACCATCGTCGCGGTCACCGCCAAGCCGAAAGCCGCGGCGAGCGCGCTCGAACTGCGAAAGCCCAGGACGAGCGCGACCACCGCAACAAACACCAGGGCATTGACAGTCGGCGCGTAGACCTGGCCTCGCGCTTCGGTCGACGTGTGCAGGATGCGCACGCGCGGCAGGTAGCCGAGTTGGACCGCTTGCTGCGTCACGGAGAAAGCGCCGCTGATGATCGACTGGCTGGCGATGACGGTCGCCGCGGCGGCGAGCACGAGCAACGGTACGAGCAGCTCGGCAGGCGCCATCAGGTAAAAGGGCGACTCGATCGCCGCGGGGTTGGAGAGCACCAGCGCCGACTGCCCGGCATAGCACAGGAGGAGTGCCGGAAGCGCCAGCCAGAGCCAGGCGCGCGCGATTGCAGAGCGGCCGAAATGCCCCATATCCGCATAGAGCGCCTCGGCGCCGGTGACGGCGAGAACCACCGTGCCCAGCGTGAAGAAGGCTCGAACGGGATCAGCGGCCAGGAATCTCAGCGCATAAGTCGGGCTGGCCGCCCGCAGTACTGCCGGATTGGCTGCAACCTGGATCACGCCGAGCACGCCGATCGTCAGGAACCAAAAAGCCATCACCGGGCCGAACAGGCCTCCGACCAGGCCCGTGCCGAACTTCTGGATCGCAAAGAGCGCGACGACGATGGCCAGAGTTAGGGGTACGACATAATCGGCGAAGCTGTTGTTAAGTAGTGTCATTCCTTCTACTGCGGAGAGGATCGAGATCGCCGGCGTGATCACCGCGTCGCCGTAGAACAGAGCCGTTGCGATCAACGCGGCTGCGGCGATGTATGGCAGTTCCGATGAGCGTTTCGCCACCCGCTCAACCAGTGCGAGAAGCGCGAAACTGCCACCCTCGCCACGATTGTCCGCGCGCATGGTCACGAAGACATATTTGACCGTGACGACGAGGACGAGCGCCCACACGAGCATCGACAGCACGCCGAGCACGTGGACCTGATCGAGCGGCAGCCGATGATGGCCGATGAAGCTCTCTCGAAACGCATAAAGCGGGCTCGTGCCGATGTCGCCGAACACCACGCCCGTTGCACCCAGCATCAGCTTCAGTTTCGGGGGAGCGTGCTGTGGTTGCGCAATGTTCATAGGGTGCCCTCAGGTATGATGTCTAAGCAAGGGTCACAGCCAGTCACAGGCGGACAAGAGTGACAAGCCAATTTCGTCCAGTATCATTTTCGGTTGCGTCTAACGTTTGGGTGTGTCGCTAGCATCATACTCCCCCAGATCGCACCAATAGCGGGCCGAGCCACTAGGCTCGGATTCCGCGCCCTTTTCGATTGTTCAGCCTGGCCGGGGTCGGCGTAGAGCGCCTCCGCGCCGGTGACTGCGAGAAACACGCTGCCGAAGACGACGAAGCCCATGCCGCCGTGTCCGAGCAGGAACTTCAGTCCGGGCAGCGGGCTCAGCGCGCCGAGCACGATCCACGCGTGCGGGATCTGCATGAGGCCGAGCACGGTGTTGACGCCGAAGAACGCCACCATGACCGGTCCGAAAAACGCCGCCACGCTCGCTGTGCCACGGCTCTGCGCGACGAACAACGCGACGAGGATGACGATCGTCGCCGGCAGGATATAGGGGGCGAAGCCGGCGTTCACCTGCTCTAGCCCCTCCAGGGCCGAGAGCACCGAAATCGCCGGCGTGATGATCGCATCGCCCGAAAACACAACGCCGCCCTCGCGACGCCAAGCAGGAACACCGCGCCGGTATGCTTGCCTATTGCGGTGTCGGCGAGCGCAACGAGCGAGAGAATGCCGCCCTCGCCCTTGCTGTCCGCCTGCATGAGGAACAGCACATATTTGGCGGTGACGACGATCAGCAGTGCCCAGACGACGAGCGAAACGGCGCCGAGTACCTCCGCAACGCCGAGATCCTTCGCCGGGAACTGCCCCAACGCCGTCTTCAACGCATAAAGCGGGCTGGTCCCGATGTCGCCGAACACGACGCCGAGCGAGCCGAGCGCCAAAATCCAGAAATTGCCCCCCCTCATGCCCGGCGCGCGCCTCCACGCCGGGCGCGCTTGCGGAGGGAACAGACCCGGAAGTTTCGTGCGGCATGCGAGCAGGGAACCTGGACGATATGGACGCGATTGAACGGGCGCACTCTGTACCGCAGTCGACATGCGCCGCCTAGCCGATGCGCCACGCCGCGACGCGCATTCGCGCCCCATGCAGGCGCAGGGGTCACGTCACGTTCGGCAACGCACCCATGCGGCGTGGACCCACTCAAGTCGCCGGAAATCTGCCGACGATGCCGCCGGCGACAAGAGCGCTCACTAGCCAGGGGCGACCCAGGAAGTAACCCTGCGCCTGGTCGCATCCCTCCGATTTCAACATGTCGAGTTGATTCAGGGTCTCGACCCCTTCGGTCAAGACCGGGATGCCCAGCCCTTTGCCCAGAGCGAGGACCGCGCGAAGCACGACCATCGCGTCAGGGTCCGTTTCGATTTCGGCCAGGAACTATCGGTCGAGCTTGATCTTGTTGAACGGGAATTTCCGCAACGTCGATAGCGACGAGTAACCCGTCCCAAAGTCGTCGAGCGCAACGCCTTGGCGTCCCGGATGATCGCCGACTCAGTGAGTTCGAGTTCGAGCCGATGCGACGCCAACCCCGTCTCCTGCAACACGGTAGCGATTGTCCTTTGACAAGCCCGGTTGCTTCAACTGCAACGGCGTTAGGTTGACCGCGACCTTGTGCGGCGGAAGCCACGTGGACGCCTCGGCGCAAGCCCATCGCAAGACCCCTTCGCCGAGGCGTTCGATCAACCCATACTCCTCGGCAATGGGAATGAACTCCGCGGGGGAACTTGCTCGCCACTCGCGGGGCCATCGCGCGAGTGCCTCGAAGCCGCAGATTCCGCCGTCCGCGACATCGCATTGCACCTGATAGTGAACCTCAAGTTCGTCGGAGGCGATGGCCGCGCAGAGATCGTCGGCCATGCGGCGTCGAGTGCGCAAAAGTTCGTCCGTCGAACGGCTGTACCGGACCACCTGCTCGCTCCGTTCCGCTTTCGGGCGATACTTGGCGAGGTGGGCGTTGTTGACCAGGCTTTCCGCGTCGCGCGCGTCCTTCGGAAATGCGGCGACGCCGATGCTGGCGTCGATCTGGCGGGTGAACGATTCACCCGCCAGCGGCTAGGCGAAAGCGATGCCCGCCAGACGTGCTTCGCGGCTTCCGCGAACACGCGCGGCCCGTCGCCGATCGCGTGGCTACCGAACCGGACCGCCGCCGGCGCCCGGCGCAGCAGCGCTTCCAGGCGGGCCACCAGCAACACGAAGCCCGCGCTCTCGGTACAATGCCCCGCACCGACGACTAAGTCGAGATTTGCGCAGGCACACATGGCGAACCAGGCGCGCCAATCCACATTATAGATACGCTTATAAGCAGAGCTTCACCACGCTCCTGGATCGACAATCCCAGGTCCGAATAGACTTCTTTAATGAAGTTATGGGAAGGCCTTATGCCCACCGGGAATGTGGTTCGAAAGCCCACGGAATCAATATGTTTGTCGCTCTAAGCCGCTTCACGATCGCCAACGATATGTTGGAGGAGGTGCGCATGGCTTTCTGCCAAAGACCCCACCTTGTCGACGAGGCGATGGGTTTCTTGGGCATGGAGAGGTTATGCGCCCGATTGAAGCCGAAGCCGAGGTTTGGCTTGTGACACGGTGGCGCGACGAGCAAAGCTATCGAACCTGGCATCGTGGTCACGAGTATCACGAGGCGCACCGTGGAATCCCCAAAGGGCTCAAACTGGTGCCGGGAAGCGCCAAGATTCAACTCTTCGAAGTCTTCGCGAACTAGCAAGGGGCCGCCGGCATGAACCCGAAATCCGCCCAACAGAAGTTGAGCGCCGCCGGTCTCGCAAAATTCCAAGAGTTGCGGGCTGAAGCCGTCAACGTTGTGTGCGATCGATTCTACGGGGCCGACGAAGCGTTATCGAAGCGTTTCGGACCCCGCGGTCGAGAGGCATGCCGTGAGGACCTCGCATTTCATCTCGAATTTCTCCGACCGGCGTTGGAGTTCGGTGTCATCCAGCCGATGGTCGATTATTTGGTATGGCTAAGAAGCGTGTTATCGGCGCGCGGAATACCCCTTGAACATCTTGGGCTCTCGCTCGATTGGTTGGGTGAGTTCTATGCTGGCCGAATGGCCGCCGAGGATGGCGCGGTTGTGACCAATACCCTCAAGCTGGTGAGCGATGGGTTCCAAGCTGCGCCGCCTGAGCGCGCTTCGACTGCGCCGGCGCCCACTGAGCCATGGCCGGAATTGGCAGCTTTCGTGACCGCTCTGCTTTCCGGGCGACAGAATGAGGCTTCAACCATCGTGAATCGCTGCCTCGACGAAGGACGCAGTCTTGTCGATCTGGAAATGTATCTGATTTCGCCTGCCCTTTATGATATTGGCGAAAAGTGGCAGGCGAACAAGGTGACCGTGGCGCAGGAGCATATGGCGACAGCGATCGTACAGTCGGTGATGACCGCCGGACTGCTGCGTTCGCAGCCTCCTGCGATGATTGGAAAACGTGTTCTCCTGGCATGCGTCGAGGGCAATAACCACGCCATCGGGCTCCGGATGGTGTCAGACGGCTTTCAGCTTGCGGGCTGGGACGTGCAGTTTCTCGGCGCGAACATGCCGACGGTGGCGCTTGTTGGACAAGTTGTCGAGTGGCGGCCTGACCTGGTGGGCTTGTCGGTTTCGTTTCCGCAGCAATTGCGAGTCGTCAAGGAGGTCATATCACGGCTGGAGATTGTCCTCGGTGACGCGCGCCCTCCGGTGATTATTGGAGGCCTCGCCGTCAATCGGTTCGCCCAATTGGCTGGCGCTATCGGTGCGGACGGGTATAGTCCGAACGCGCCCGCGGCGGTCGCATACGCTACTCGATCGTGGGCGGCGTAGGAGGGGCCGGTGGCTTGGTTTCCCGCTGAACTCGGGCCTCTACTCGCGGTTGCGGTAGCGGAACTTACCGACAGCGGAGTGTTGATTGCTGCCAATGCCGGATTCTTGAGAGTTGCGTCGCTCCCTGGGGGGGAGTTCAACGACGCAAACGCGGCGCAATGCTTTATTCAACCCAATTTTGCAACGCTTGCTCGCTCAAACGGGATCGGCGATGTCTACAGCGGCTTGCTGACCTTAGGCGATCCCATGGGAGTGACGCAAACGTTGCGTGCCCGGGTCTGGCGAAATAATGGAAGCATATGTGTACTGGCGGAATTTGACGTTGAGGAATTGGAACGGATAAACGATACTGTACTCGAACTTAACCGCGAATATGCCGATTCGCAGCTTGAGCTTGCGCAAACCAATCTCAAGTTGAGGCAGCGCGAGGCGGAAATCGTGTCAATCTCCTTGACTGATCCGCTGACAGGCGTCGGCAATAGGCGTCGTTTCGAACAGGCGATGTCGTGCGAAATGACCAAAGTCGAGCGCAGTGCTGACAAGCTGTCGGCCCTGATGGCGGACATCGACCATTTTAAACGCGTCAATGACGACTACGGCCACGATATAGGAGACAAAGTTCTCACGACCCTCGGCGAACTGCTTCGCAAGCACTCGCGGTCGACCGACGTCGTGGCGCGAACCGGAGGTGAGGAATTCATAGTTCTGATGCCCCGGACCCAGCTAACGAATGCCATTCCGCTCGCCGAGCGGGTCAGAACGTCGTTCGCGGCGACGCTCGTGGAGCCCTTAGCAAATCCGGTCACGGTGAGCGTAGGGGTCGTGGAGTGGACGTCAGGCGAAACCAAGGAGACGTTCCTTCGGCGCGCCGACCAAGCTCTTTATGAAGCTAAGAGAAGCGGGCGTAACCGCGTAGTCACTGGTTGAAGCAGATCGTCAGCTGCGGTGGATCGGACAACGGCAGAACCTTCCGTTCAATTGTCGGCGAGTGGTGGCTTGGCTAAGCGCAGAAATTGTAGATAACGGCGAGAGCGCGCTGCAATAGGTTTGCGCGGAAAACTTCGATCTCGTCCTCACGGATTGCCACATGCCGCGAATGGACGGCATCGCCCTGACCCGTGCAATCCGCGCCGAAGCCGACCCTCGGCTACGCGCTTTGCCAATCATCGGCTTCACCCCCGATGTGACTGAGAGCCAACGCGAGCGCGCTCTGGAGTCTGGCATGGTCGAAGTGGCAATCAAGCCGGTGAGCCGCGCGCAACTGCCGTAGCTCCTGAACCGTCATCTAAAATCCGGTCTGCCAAGCCAGACAGGGGCGCTTGCGGCGACGGCGCGCGAATCGTCCGTGTTCGATGCAGAGACCTACGAGGACGCCTTTTCCCAGGACGATCCGGAAGGTCGAGCCTGGCCGGAGGATTACTTCGTTTTGGCCGAGTCGGTCGTCGGCAACCTCAGCCGATTCGTTCCGAGCGCGAGCAACATGGACTTGCCCTGCCGAGAAATCGCCTAGGCCGCGCACGCTCTGACCGGGGCCTCGCTCACGGTCGGCGCGCAGCGGCTGGCGACGAAGCGCGGTTGCTTCAGCACGCCGCCGCGACCGAGATGGCGCCACGATTGATCGAGCGCATCAAGGCGTTGAGTGACGAATTGGCCGCGGTCAGAACAGCGGTTCGCGCGCTCTTCGGCGAAGATGGATCCGTCACCCGAGCGGCGCAATATCGGACCTCTGGACCTGCAGCGGCGCGAGATCCGAGGCTTAATTCATTCAGCTCGCGATCGATTGTTCTGTGGGCTCGCGCAGAACGTAGCCGCGCCCCCAAACAGTTTCGATAAAATTGCGACCCTGACTGGCCCCAGCGAGTTTTTTTCGTAGCTTGCAAATAAACACGTCGATGATCTTTGACTCCGGCTCGTCCATCCCGCCGTAGAGATTATTTAGAAACATTTCCTTCGTCAGCGTAGAGCCCTTTCGAAGAGAAAGTAATTCTAGGATTTGGTATTCCTTGGCGGTCAAGTTAATTCTTACATCGTCTATTGAAACCGTCTTGGTGTCGAGGTTCACCAAAAGGGAACCAGTCGCGATCAGCGCTTGGGCGTGTCCCTGCGAGCGGCGAACGATGGCGCGGATGCGAGCAACGAGTTCGTCTTTGTGAAAAGGTTTTGGAACAAAGTCGTCTGCTCCGAGGCCTAATCCTTTGATCTTGTCCTCTAGGCTGGCAAGTCCAGAAAGAATGAGAATTGGCGTGTCGATTCGCGCGGCCCGCAGTTTGCGCAGCACCTCAAAACCGGACATGTCCGGCAAATTTAAATCTAGCAAAATCAAATCGTAATCGTATAGTTTGCCGAGATCGATTCCATCCTCGCCCAAATCTGTAACGTATACGTTGATGCCCTCGGTCTTGAGCATCAGTTCTATGCTCTGGGCCGTTCCGCTATCATCCTCGACGAGCAAGACGCGCACTTGATACCCCTGCCCCCAAGCCTAACTAACTAATTATTGACGCGTAAAGTAAACAAAGTCTGAACTTTGGCGTGCTCGCCGGCCCCGCAAGGGTTCGCGCGCTGGAGCCTGCGTCTGCTCGAAGAGAAGGTGGTCGAACTGAGCATCGTCGATAGGGCCAGCGACAATACGATCGTCCGAACGCTGAAAAAAACATTCTCAAACCGCATCGCCAGCAGCAGTGGGTGATCCGCCCGAAGCCAACGCGGGCTTCGTCGCCGCCATGGAGGACGTGCTGGAGAACTATCAGAGGCCGCGCGACCCCGAGCGTCTGCTCGTGTGCCTAGATGAGACCTCGAAGCAACTGACCGCCGAAACGCGCGCGCCGATCTCCGCCAAGCCCGGACGACCGGCCCGCCGCGACTACGAATATGAGCGCAACGGCGTCGCCAACTTGTTCATGATGTTCGCGCCGCTGGAGGGCCGGCGGCGCGTCGAGGTGACCGACCGCCACGCCGCGGTCGATTACGCGAAAGTGCTCAGAGACCTATCCGACGTGCATTTCCCCGCCGCCAAGAAAATCGTGCTGGTTCAGGACAATCTGAGCACGCATACGCCGGCCTCGCTCTACGCCGCCTTTCCCGCGCCGGAAGCGCGCCGGCTTGTCAATCGCTTCGAATGGCAATACACGCCCAAACATGGAAGCTGGCTCGACATGGCCGAATCCGAGCTTGCAGTTCTCACCCGTCAGTGCCTGAGCCGCCGCATCCCCAACAAGCAGACCCTTGAAAAAGACGTCGCTGCTTGGGAACTCCGCGGCGGTCTCTGCGCTTTCTTCACGTGTAAATGCGACGCTCATTGATTTCTGTTCCCTCCGTCCGTAGTACCATACTGATAACGCAAGAGGCGAAGATTCGGGTCAAATTTCAAGCTACACCGACGACGCATCGGTCCGCCCATGCGGATGCCCGCCGTCGCCGCGCCGTCGTATTTCGAGCGGCATCCCCGGCCAAGGACGCCCCACGATCTGAACGCCACGCCTGCATTAATCTCTGCCTGTTGATCGCCGGAGGCCTTTACGCCTGGAGTTCAGCCGGAGCGGGCGAGACCTGAAGGTGCGCGTCGACGGGCCGCTAACGTTCAATCGGATTCCGCTCATTCTCAATGCGGTCATCGCCGGTATCATGGCGTCGCGTTCGTCCCGGAGGACTGGGCCGCGCCGCTTCCGGCCGACGGACGTCTTGTGCAAGTGCTCTGGAGGATTGGTGCGAACCGTTCGACGGCCGAGAACGAGCCTTGCGATTTCCAAGGAACTCGACGGCCTGTTTATAATGCGCCCGCCCCGTTGCCCCGAACCCATTCAACCAAGACTTGATGATGCGCCGGTCGCGTTCGGCTTCCGCCAGGTTTTTCAGCCTGGCCGACCCCCTATCGTGTTTCGCGATCATCGGGAGACTTTGCTTGTGCAACGTTGACCACAGACAGCACGGCATTGAAAACATAACCTCTACAACCAACAGGTGAACATTCACGATCCTCATCGCCGACACGACGCCTCCTCTACCTATCCCGTGAACATTCACCATCTTGACGAACGGCGAAATAGCTCATACTACAAAACCGTAAACATTCACGGAGAACAACGTGGGCGCGACGGCCCTGGAACGGCAACAGAAACGATTGAGACGATTGCTGGATGCGGGCGTTGGGCGGGCGACCGTCTTTGTTCATGACGAATGCAGATTTGCGCTCGAAGCGCTGCGACCTTATCTCGTTGAAGCGCGGCATGTTAACCTGCTTCAGTCCATCGTCGCCCACGTCAACAAAGAAGCGGCAAAGACCGGCAAAGACAAAAGGCCACAGCACGGAGTGTTTAGATATCCAGGGGGAAAGAGTTGGCTAATCCCCGAGATCAAGAACTGGATTGCGTTTTCGCCTCGACAGCCTTCAGTATTTGTCGAGCCCTTCGCCGGCGGCGCCATCGCCGGTCTGACCGTCGCCGCCGAGGCCCTGGCGCTAAGGACCTTCCTTTCAGAGATCGACGACGATGTCGCCTCTGTATGGAAGACGATCTTTAGCGAGCGGAACGCCGACGCAGAGTGGCTGTGCGAACGCATTCAAGCGTTCGAAGTCCATGCGAAGGCGGTCGACGACGTCCTTCGGATTAAACCACAGACGATGCGCGGAAGAGCATTCAAGGCAATTGTCCGCAATCGCATGAGCCGAGGGGGTTTGATGACCGATGGGGCGGGATTGCTCAAGCGGGGCGAGAACGGGAAGGGCTTGGTGTCGCGCTGGTACCCCGAAACCCTAGTTGCCCGCATTCAGGCGCTGAGAGAAATTAGACACCGCGTAACTTTCGAGCAGTCAGACGCCTTTGAAGTGATTGCTCGTTTCGCAGGCGACCCCGATTCGCTCTATTTTATTGATCCACCATATACCGCGGGAGGAAACCACGCGGGCCGCCGACTCTACACCCACAACGAAGTCGACCATCAGGCGCTTTTCGAACTGGTCGCATCGGTGGCCGGGCGCGCGTTGATGACCTACCACGACGTACCGGAAGTCAGGTCACTGGCGGAACGACACGGGTTCGAAGTCAGAGAAGTTTCGATGAAGACGACGCACCACAAGATGCAATGCGAGCTTCTGATCCTGAAGTTGTAGGTGGTGAAGACGAGTTCCAACGACCCTCGTCCTCCGACATTGGGCGACTTCGCGGACGACGCGGCGGCTCACAGGTTGCGCGTTGGTCCGCTATGCGCCACAAGTCGACATTCGGCGACGCCAACAGCTTTCCCTACGGCGAGTTCGACCGACCGGGGCGAAGACATATTGCTGAGTTTTGCAACCCAGCGCTCCTCTTCACGTAGTCCATATACAGGAGCCCTCGGCGGAGTAGAAGAACTGGCGACGATGGATTTTGGCGCCAATACATGGCCGTAGAATTGTCAGCAGCGGCTCAGGCGATTGGGAGGGCTTGGCGCGTTTGCGGCCATCGCGAAACTACGTTGTTCAGGCCTGACCTATCCATTTTCGCCGACCTCGTGCCAAGTCAACTCACATCATGACTGCCGACGCCGATGGTCTTAGAGCCTTCGAGAAGGATTCGAACGGAGAACGCCGCCGCCTCGCCTGCTCGTTTGCCATCAAATCCGCAGTTGTCGCGCATGAACAGCCAGGAGAGGACGCTACAGACGGAGACAATTCCAGACGCCACGTTCATTCGATCGCGCTCGGCCAAGTTCGGAGCATACGCTGCGACGAAGCGCAACATATGTTCGAGGCGCGTCCGGTTGGCGCTGCGGCGCATTTCCCGACCCTCAGGCGAGGACAGCACCGCGCGAACGATGCCCTCGTCGTCGTCGAGGCTTGCGAAAAGGCGCTTGATGTTGCTGAGAAGCTCATCGACAGAGCGAGGCTCGATCACCATGGCGCCGCCGGATTTCGTCAACTGCCACTTCCAGAAAGCGTTCAACAGGTCGTCGCGGGTGGTGAAATGGCGATAGACTGTTCGTTCCGTCACTTCAGCGACGCATGCGACTTCAGCAATCGTAACGGCCGCGAGATTCGCGCCGCGCAGGATCGTAGCCACCGCCGACAATATGAGGTCGTGGGTTTGTTCCTTTTGGCGAGCCCGCAGTGGGCTGTTATAATTTTGTGCGCTGGGGCCATTATTCATGTCAGTAGTTATGACACGACTTGGCTTGAGGCGCAACTTTAGCCTTGACGCCTTTGTCCGCCGGCTCCCGTTTGCGTCAATTCCAGCGGGCGAATTGCAGATGAAAACCGCCGTCCGCGAACTGTTCCCATTCCAATGCGCGAGCCGAAGCTTGGACGATGTCGGGAAACGCTACAAAGAGCATTGGGGCGTCGGCGGCAATACGTTTCTGCGCTTGCCGGTAAAGACCCGCGCGCTCCATTTGGGACGTTGTCGCGCGCGCTCGGATAAGGATCTCCGTCACCTCGTCACTCTGATAGCCCGAAAAGTCTTGCGGGCCTTTCTTGGTGAACCAACCGAACATGTTGCCATCGGGATCGGAACGCCCGGACCAAGGTGACAGGCACAGGTCGAAGTCTTTCTTGCGCAGGATGGAAATCAGGCTCGCCGCATCCACCTGCCGGATCGACACTGAGAAACCGGCGCCCATGGCCTGCGCTTGAATGATCTCCGCGACACGAATCTGGATCGGAGAATTGGCGATCGTGATCGCAACAGGGATCGGAATCGAAATTCCGGTTTTCTCCAGCTGCCCTTTTGCCTCTTTCGGATCGGCAGGAACTACGGCGAGCGTTTCGTCATACGCCCAGGAGATCGCAGGCGGAACAGGGCCGCGCGCGAGGGCGGCTTGACCGAAATAGGCTGCCTGAATGATCGCCCGCGGATCGACCGCTTCGACGAAAGCCCGGCGTACGCGCACGTCGTCAAACGGCGGCCGAGTCGTATTGAAGGAAAAGGCGTTAAAGCCGAGGCCGGGTCTTCGTTTCAGTCTGAGAGAGCTGTCGGCTGACAGCGAGGGGACCGCCTGTGGCGGGACCGAGTCGACGAGTTGAACCGTTCCCGCCTTCAGATTTGTCAGTCTCGCGACTTCATCGGCGATGGGGCGGAACATTATCCGTTCGATGGGCGCGGGTCCGCGCCAGTAGCGGTCGAAACGCTCAAGCCGCAACTCTGAATTCTTGGTCCAACTCACGACTTTGTAGGGACCGGCGCCTACCGCGCGGAAACCGAATTCGGACCCCAGCGCTGTCACGGCGGAAGGCGAGACCAGCATGCCGGCACGAAGGGCCAGCACTTGCAGCAGAGGCTCGTAAGGTGTCTTCAGATGTATAGTGAACGTTAACGGACCCGTCACCTGGACGATGTCTATTGGCGCCAACTCCGCCCTGCGTGGAGACGCCGTCGCCGGGTCCAGCATCCGGTCGAAGTTGAACTTCGCCGCCTCGGCGTCGATGGCGCTTCCATCGTGGAAGACCAGATCCTGCTTCAAGGTGAAAGCATAGGTTAAAGGGTCGCGCCGTTCAAAGGCGGCGAGGCCAGGCTCCAAAGTGAAATCCGCTTTCATGTTGACGAGCGGCTCATGCAGATTGAACTGCACCGAAATCTCGAAGAACGAGGCCATCAGCGCGGGATCGAGCGTAACAGGGTCGGCCTGAACGGCGACCACGAGTGTCTGTCTTTCTTCGGCGCGGGTAGGCCAGCCTAGTCCGGCGCTCGTCGCCAGTACGCCCGTCGTAAACGACCTGCGCGAAAAACGAGCTGTCATTCAGGTGCCTGCCTCGAAATCAATCAAGTTTTCGCGCGGATCGAGGTTGTCGTTCATCCAGTCCCCTAGAAGATTAAACCCGAGAACGGCGAGGAAGATCGCAAATCCGGGAAAACACACAAGCCACGGCGCCTGATCGAGGAATCCGATGGCGTCATGCAACATTCGGCCCAAGGTTGGCGTCGGCGGCTGAATGCCGACTCCGAGAAAAGAAAGGTAGGATTCCAGGAGGATGCTGGAGCCAAAGAGCAGGCAGGCTTGCGTCAGCAGCGGCGGCGAGATGTTCGGCGCGACCGTTCGGAAGAGGATATCGACGGGGCCAAAACCCAGCGACCGTCGCGCCTCTACGAACCCGAGTTCGCGCACCACAAGCGTCTGCGTCCGAGCGAGCCGCGCAAAAACGGGCAAGTTTACGGCTGCAATCGCTACGATGACGTTGCCCAGACCGGGACCAAGCGTCGCGCCCAACGCCAGCGCGAGCAACACGGCCGGAAAAGCCGAGATGAGGTCGACGCTGCGCATCACGAAAGCGTCGACCCAAGACCGGAAATATCCCGCCGACATTCCCGCCAAGGCGCCGATGACGAAGGAAGATGCGACGCTCGCCGTCCCGATCCAGAGCGACATCCGGCCCGCAACGAGCAGACGCGACAACACGTCCCGACCGAGTTCGTCGGCCCCAAGAAGATGAGTCGTCCCCGGCGGCGCCAAGAGCGCATCGAAATCGGGGCGGCTTGCATCGTAGGGCGCGAGATTCGAAGCCAGCAAAGCCAACGCGACGACGGCCCCCGCAAGCGCTAGCGCCGCGAGCCTCCGACCGGCGTCTGGCGAGCCGCCCCACAACGTCATTGCAGACGAACCCGCGGATCGAATACCGATTGCAGACAATCGGCGACCGAAGCCAGCAAGACAAAGACGAAGGCGGACATCAGGACGGCGCCTTGGATGAGGGGATAATCGCGCGCGAAGACCGCGTCAACCGTGAGTTTTCCGACCCCTGGCCAGGAAAACACTGTCTCGGTCACCACGACGCCGCCGAGCAATTGCCCCGCCTGAATGGCGAGCAAGGCCATGATCGAGGGTAACGCGGACGGGAAGGCATGTCGCCAGATCACCCTTCCGACTGGCACGCCGTTGGCCAAGGCCGTTCGGATATGGGGCGCCCGGAGCGCCGGCAACATGGCGGAGCGCGTCATCCGCATCATGGCGGCAGAAAGCGGGATCGCGAGCGTCGTCGCGGGAAGCGCTAGGCGCCAAATCTGGCCGCCAATACTCTCGAAGGGCGAGACGTAGCCGGACGCCGGAAAGAGCGGCAGACGAATGGAAAAGGCCAGAACCAACAAGAGACCGAGCCAGAAACTCGGCGCGGAGAGTCCGACGAAGGACAGCGCGCTCAAGGCGCTGGCGCGCGCTGATCGGCGATGGGTCGCCATGTAGACCCCGCCAGGTATCCCCAACACAATGGCCACGCACATGGCGGTCGCGGAGAGGATGGCGGTCGGCCCCAGGGCGCTCAAAAGCATAGACAGAACCGGGCGTCCGCTTTCGATGGACCTGCCGAGATCGCCGCTCAAGACCCGAACGAACCATGCGGCAAACTGAATGACGAGCGTCCGGTCGAGAGCCAATCCGTGCCGCAGTTGGGCGAGAGCCGCGTCATCGGCTTCATTGCCCAGCAGGGCGACCGCCGGGTCGCCGGGGACCAATCGAATTAGCAGAAACGAGACAATCGCCGCTCCCGCCAGCAGAAGCGCCGCGCTCGCCAATCTGCTTGCGAACTGGCCGAACATTCGAGCCTATTCCCGAAAGAACCCACCGCAGCTATAACCCCAGCAGCCGACGTCTTTTGTCAAGACGGTTCCTCCCGCAGACCGCGTACTTCGTTCCCTCCAGAGGCGTAACCTGCCGCCAATGCCCGACAGCGCCTTCTCCAAATCGCGACAGCCCGTTCTCGATCTTAGCAATCTGAGGGTTTCGTTCGGAAACGGGCCTGCGACGGTGGACGGCGTCGATATCGTGATCGGACCCGGCGAGATTGTCTGTCTGGTTGGCGTGTCCGGATCGGGCAAGAGCCTGACGGGGCTGGCGCTTATGCGGCTGACGCCTCCCGAAGCGATAGTTGTCGCCGACCGTTGGCTCTTCGAAGGCGAGGACCTTACGGACGCTACGGCGGCCGACATGGCGAGGCTGCGGGGACATCGCATGGCGATGGTGTTCCAGGACCCGTTACAGGCGCTGAATCCGTTGATGACCATCGGCGATCAAATCGTCGAGGTGATCCAGGCTCACCAGCCAATGAGCCCGACGGCGGCTCGCGGCGCCGCCCTCGCTTTGCTGGACGACGTAAGCCTCGCCGGCGGCGCTGAGCGATTCACTCTCTACCCGCATCAGATGTCGGGGGGAATGCGACAACGCGCGCTGATAGCCATGGCTTTGGCCGGCCGCCCCCGCCTGCTCATCGCCGACGAGCCGACGTCCGCGCTCGATGCTGTGGTCCAACGCGAGATCATAACCCTGATTGACAGACTGCGACGCGACCACGAACTGGCGGCGCTGCTCATCACGCACAATCTCGCGCATGTCGAAGAAATCGCCGATTCCGTCTCGGTGATGCGGGCCGGGACCATTGTCGAGCGCGGCTCGCGCGAGGATATTTTCTCCGACCCGCAGCACCCCTACACCCTTGAATTGCTTGCCGCGGCATTCGGTATTCCGGCCATCTCGGCGCAGGCTGGAATAATGCGCAAACCGCCGGCATTTTCTGGCCGCGCGACGAACGGATGCGGCTTTGTCGCGCATTGCCCTCTCGCGGCGGACATCTGCGCGAACAGAAGACCGATACTTTCCAGATTGACGGGTTCGCATGAGGTGGCCTGCTGGCGGGCGCCGATTGCAAAGCCCAACGCATGAGCGACGCGCTTCTCGAAGTCAGAAATCTATCGAAGACCTTCGCGACGAAGGGTTCCTTGTTCGGGCGCCTGCGCCGCGTTGTCGGCGTCGAAGACGTCTCGTTCGCGATCGGCAGGGGACGCATATTGGGCCTCGTGGGCGAAAGCGGCTCGGGAAAGTCGACGCTCGCCAGACTGCTTGTCCGGCTCATCGAGGCCGACCGGGGCGAGATCCTATTCGACGGCGTCGACATTCGCGCCCTCACGCCGCTGAGCTTGAGGCGGATGCGGCGACGGTTCCAGATCGTCGCGCAGGATCCGGGATCGTCGTTCGATCCGCGCGTCAGCGTTGGAGCCGTGATAAAACAATCGATCCGCCTGCATCGTCTTCGTTCCGAAGTCCATATCGCGGACCGCATGGCGGAACTGCTCGAATTGGTAGGACTGTCGCCGCAGCTCGCGACTCGATATGCCCATCAGCTCTCCGGGGGACAACTCCAACGCCTAGCGATCGCGCGCGCGCTCTCCGTCGAACCCGAATTGATTGTTCTGGACGAGGTCGTGTCCGCGCTCGATGTCCTGGCTCAGACGCAAATTCTCGGCTTGATTGCGGACCTGCGGCGCAGGCTCGGCGTCGGTTTTGTCTTCATCTCGCACGACCTCGCGGTCGTTCACGAAATCGCGACAGAAATCGGGGTGCTACTGTCCGGGCGCCTGGTCGAGCTGGGATCGACGGCAGAGGTCGTCGATCGCCCAAAGCACGCCTATACGCGAAAGCTGCTCGCAGCGGCGCAGCATGTGCGCGTTCCGGCCGAGTTGCTTCGAGGCCGAATGGCGCTGCTGTTCGAAAACAGGGAGGTCGAAGGCGAAGCGGATCGCGGCGCTGAAATCCGCAATCCTTGACATTCGCGCCTAAACAGATTGCCTTATGAGTTGCGAGCTTCGAAACACCCAGGACTTGATTGTGCCTATCGGCACGTGGAGACGTTCGGCGACCTCCTCGCGGCTGAAGCCCTCAAAATGCGACAGAAGCAGGGCCTGCCGCTGCTTCGGCGCCAGTGACTCGATGCACTTCTGCACCTCTCGCAGCTCAAGAACCGGAACAGGTTCGACAGCAACAACGTCGATTTGGACGCCCAGAGTCTCGGGTTCGTTTTTGTCCTGTCGGAGCCTGTCCAATGCGATGTTTCGAACAATGCGGCCGAGCCAGGCCAGCGGCTCGCCCTTGTCGGAATCGAATGTGCCAGAGCGTGTCCAAACCCGCAGATAAGCCTCCTGGAGCGCATCCTCGGCGGCGTCTCTACGCTTCAGCAACAGCAGCGCGACGCTGAAGAGCCTGCGATGTGTGAGATCATAGAGGCGTCTGAACGCCTTCGGATCGCCGCGAGCGGTCGCGGCCATAAGTCCACTCAAGTCCTCAATAGGGCGGGAACTGTCCGTCGCCTTAGCCGAAAGTTCCTTCGTGGCCATGATGCTCCCCGCGCGTGCCCGTCGAGTCCCGACCTGCCGCCCCTCGCGACGCGCGCGATTCAGTGCAGCAAGACAAACTTGATGACAGGCATCATGACATTAAGGTCATTTTCGTGTCAAGTTCGATTCGATCTCCCGCCAAAGTTTTTCCGAAACGGCGTTCGATCCCTCCTCAGCAAGGCTTTTCCGAAAGGAAGCGACCATAGCTGCGAACTCCGGCTCCGACGCCATCAGCGCCTCGGCTTCGCGTCGTTCATCCTCGTCCAGCGTGGAGGTGGCGTGGCCAGCGGCCAGCGCGATTTTCGTCAGGTCTCGGTCGGCCATGATGTTCGCTTCGTGTTGCGTTGTTAGGTGATACTCAGGTTTTGCCCTGAAGGCTGCGTCCCAAATAGGCGATCCCGGCTTTCCGTCAATCGGAATCCTATTCTGTGGCGGCGCGAGACAAGCCGAGCCCTCACCAAATGCAACCGTTGCCCGCCGACCGCGATCGCTTGGCCTGTCGTTCAACGCCGCCATTCCAAGCCTCTCCTTGTGCGACAGTCACCTGCGCGGGCGGTTCGCTCTTTGTATGTAGAGACCGCGCGAAGACACGCCCAATTGGTCTTTGGTTGGAGTCTGGCCGGAAGCGACGTTTGCCGACGATCTCCTTCGCGCACAAGACTCACCAAGAAAGGCTGCCAAGAAAAATCGCGCGCCGCGCAACTCAGCGCCCGTCCCCCCGTAATGTCATCGAAGGCGCCGCGCACGGAGCGCGAGCGGAGGCCTTCCGGCAAGCGCCGCAACCAAACCGCGCATATGAAGGATCAACTTATGTCGTTCTCCCGTTCTCTCGTCGCCGCCGCTTTCGGTCTGTTCGCCGCGAGCGTCGCCTTCGCCAACCCGAACGTCGGCGGCGCGCCGATGTATGAAAACAAGAACATCGTGGAAAACGCGGTCAACTCCAAGGACCACACCACCCTGGTGGCCGCCGTCAAGGCCGCCGGTCTCGTCGATACGTTGATGGGCGCCGGGCCCTTCACGGTGTTTGCTCCCGTGAATTCGGCCTTTGCCAAGCTTCCCAACGGAACCGTCGATACATTGCTCAAGCCCGAGAACAAGGACACGCTGACGGCCGTTTTGACCTATCACGTCGTGGCCGGCAAACTCACCGCCGAGGAGTTGATGAAGGACGTCAAGCAGGGCGGTGGCAAGGCGACCCTGACCACGGTCGAAGGCGCAACTTTGCAGGTGGTCGAGAAGGGCCGAAAGCTCGAAATCATCGACGCCAAAGGCGACGTCGGCGTGATCACGATTCCCGACGTGCTCCAGAGCAACGGGGTCATCCACGTCGTCGACACCGTGATGCTGCCGAAGTAAGCGAATTCGCGGGCGCGCGGGGACTCCGCGCGCCTCTATTCCCATCGACGTTCGGAGGCCGTCATGAGCGAGCGCACGCTTGTGCATCCGCTATTCGTCCGCTTGATCCATTGGATCAACGCCGTCGCTGTTCTGGTGATGATCGCGAGTGGTTGGGCGATCTACAACGCCGATCCCATCCTGCCTTTCCGCTTCCCCGCCGGCGCGACGCTGGGCGGCGGATTCATCGGCGCGCTGCGCTGGCATTTCGCAGCCATGTGGCTCTTCGCCGCCAATGCCGTAGCGATGCTTGCTTATGGACTGATTTCCGGGCGCTACGCGCGCAAGCTAAAGCCGCCGAGTCCGCGGGCCTTTCTTGCCGAGGTGGGCGACGCGCTGCGCGGCCGTCTCTCCCACGATCTCACGCAATACAATGCAGTGCAGCGCAGTCTCTATGCGGCGGCGCTGGTCGGAATCGCTTGCGCTTTCGTCTCGGGGCTCGCGATCTGGAAGCCGGTTCAGTTTGGCGTGTTGACGACGCTGCTCGGCGACTTCGACAACGCCCGGATCTGGCACTTCGCCGCGATGTGCAGCCTCGCCGCTTTCTTCGTGATCCATGTCGCGATGGCCACCCTCGTGCCGCGTTCGCTCCTTGCCATGCTGAGAGGCCGATGATGCGCAAGATCCATCCCGATACCGGCTATATTCTCAACACGGCCGCGCGACGCGTCTCGCGCTGGACGCGGCGGGACTTTCTGAGAAAGTCGCTTGGCCTGGGGACGCTGTCGCTGCTCGCGGGCTGCGACGTCGTCGACGGCTTCGGCGCCGAGTACGCACTCGGCGCCATGTCGGACTTCAACGACCGCGTTCAGGCGTGGCTTTTCGATCCCAACAAGCTTGCGCGTGAATATCCGGAATCGATGATCACGCGCCCGTTCCCGTTCAACAGTTTCTATGTCCCGAATTCCCCAGATAAGGCCCCGCATATCGACGTAAAGCAATGGAATCTCAATGTCGGCGGCAAGGTCGAGCGCAGCGACGACTGGACTTACGACGATCTTCGCAAGTTGCCGCAATTCACGCAGATCACGCGCCATGTCTGCATCGAGGGCTGGAGCGCAATCGGAAAGTTCGGGGGGATCAGGTTTTCGGAGTTCCTGACTCGCATTGGGGCCGACCGGAACGCCAAGTATGTGACGTTCCGCTGCGATGACCGCTACGTGACGAGCATCGATATGGCGACGGCGCTGCACCCTCAGACCCAACTGACCTTATCCTTCGACGACGGGCCGTTGCCGCGGGAACATGGATTTCCCCTGAAGCTGCGCGTGCCGACAAAACTTGGTTTCAAGAACCCGAAGCACATCGGTGAAATTGAGGTCGGCGACGAGTATATCGGCGGCTATTGGGAAACGTATGGCTACAATTGGTTCAGCGGGCTCTAGGGTTGCGGAGCCTTATGATCAACCGCGCTCCGCGCCGGCGCCATATCAGCAATCCAGCCGCACGTAGCATCAGAAAAAGCCACTACCGCTCTCAAGAGAGGCTCGTCGCGAGCCGCAATCAGTGCGCCGCCAAGGGCGTGCTCTACCGCCCTGCGCTGGAGCAGATTGTTGCTGCCAGGCGACGTCGCCTTTGGGCGGATACGGTGCATTGCGTGACGCAGGCTAGCGCTGCGCCAACCGCGCGTCTCTGGCTCACGACTGCATCTCCGAGGCACTCCGCCGTTTCTTGCTCGTTAACGAGTTTCGGCCAAGCCCGCGCGCGGTCGACGGCGAGCAGTGTGACCGCAACGGATTTAGCCAACTTCAATGTCAGCTTTCTCGCTGCGCTTTCGCAGTCGCGAGTCCCATTTCTTCCCAAGCCCTCCGCGATTCCTCGTCAAGATTTCGCAGCGGCACAGCGGTGAATGCGCAGTTTCGAGAGATGCAAACGTCCGCCGATTCCGGGCACTGCGCCAGTAGCGGACGTTACCGGAATACGCTGCAAATGCGAACCTCTATGTACCGATCGGAATCGGTTTTGATTGCGACACAGATCAACACCGTGGAAGTCGCGCCCCTTGTTCGAACGCGAGGAAACCATCGCCTCGGTACCACCCGCGGCTTGCCGCTGACGAGGCCGTCCAATCGTCCGCCCAGTTCCAACCAATCTCACGGTCCAAATAGGGCCGGCCACCGGCCTGGGCTGATCCCTATCCGTTCCAGACGGCAGACGTATTAGCCATTGAATGGATTTCCAGCTACGCGCCCCACTCGCGGGAATTCGTACCCGACTTCGATCACGCGCCCGCCGCAAAGGCCTGTGCAATCGCCTCAGCGTCGCGGCGAGGCGGCCCGGGCATCCGCGCGCGGCGTGCGGGCGCGTCGGCGACCTCGCTGAACACGTAGCGCCTAGACGCGAGCCAGCGTTCGCGGGCCGAATGCCGGAGGGCCAAACTGAAGTGTGAATCGGCGTGGGGTACGGACGCCGATCGGCGTGCGAACCATTTGATTTCTTTGACGCGAGTGGGTTCAGCGTCTCGGCCCGACGATTCTTGCTTAGTCCGCGGCGATCCCCCGATCGCGCTTTGGGCGTTCGGCGTTGGGGCGGTTGCGCACAAATGAGGTTCCTGATATCCGGCGGTTGTTCAGGGCGCGGAGCGCGGCAGGCCATGGGGCCGGCAACCGCAGCGCATCAGCCCCGTTCGACGTTCGTCCCGGGGCGGAAAGGTAGCCCCGTGCAAACCATCATCGAACCCTTTCGCATCAAGTCGGTCGAACCGATCCGTATGACCACGCGCGACGAACGGCGTGAGTTCATGCGCCTGGCGAACTACAATCTGTTCTCGCTGCATTCCGACGACGTCATCATCGACTTGTTGACCGACTCCGGCACCTCGGCAATGAGCGCCCGCCAGTGGTCGGCGATCATGCTGGGCGACGAGAGCTATGCCGGTTCGCCCTCCTTCGTCCGGTTTGAAGCGGCCGTGCGCAAGCTGATGCCGTTCAACCATATCCTGCCGACGCACCAGGGCCGGGCGGCCGAGGCGATCCTGTTCGGCTTGCTCGGCGGTCGTGGTCGCAAGATCCCGTCGAACACGCATTTCGACACGACGCGAGGCAATATCGAGGCGACCGGCGCCGAGGCTGTCGATTTCGTCATCGCCGAGGGCCGCGATCCGCGCTCCGAACATCCGTTCAAGGGCAATATGGATGTCGATCGGTTGGAGCGCTTCCTGGCAGAGGAGGGGGACTCCGTTCCCTGCGTGATGCTTACGGTGACCAACAACGCAGGCGGCGGTCAACCCGTCAGTCTCGCCAATATCCACGCCGTCGCGGATATCTCGCACCGTCACGGCAAACTCTTCTTCATCGACGGCTGCCGATTTGCGGAGAATGCCTGGTTCATCAAGACGCGCGAAACCGGGCAGGGGGCTCGCAAGGTCGAGGAAATCGTGCGCGACATGTTCGCGAAAGCCGACGGGATGACGATGAGCGCCAAGAAGGACGCCTTCGCCAACATAGGCGGGTGGCTCGCGCTCAACGACGACAGCTTGGCCGAGAAGGCGCGCGTGCATCTCATACGGACGGAGGGATTTCCGACCTATGGCGGTCTCGCCGGACGTGACCTCGATGCGATCGCGCAAGGGCTCGCCGAGATTATCGACGAGGACTACCTCGCCTATCGCATCCGCACCAACGCCTATATCGGGGAACGGCTCGAAGCGCTCGGCGTCCCCATCGTGCGTCCGACCGGAGGCCATGCGGTGTTTGTCGATGCGCGCGCCTTCCTGCCGCACATCCCGCCGCTTCATTATCCCGGCCAGGCGCTCGCATGCGCGCTCTATGAGCACGGTGGCGTGCGTGCCTGCGAGATCGGCACGGTCATGTTCGGCCGTGCGCCCGATGGCACGGAAGCGCCCGCGGCGATGGATCTGGTGCGATTGGCGATGCCGCGGCGCGTCTACACACAGAGTCACGCCGACTATATCGTGGAGACCTTCGCGGAAGTCGCAGCCGTAAAGGATAGTCTGAAGGGAATGCTTATCGTCAGAGAGCCTCCGGCGCTGCGGCATTTTACCGCCGAATTCGCTCCATTGACGTGACGAACGCGCCGCACCTCTCTTGACTGGGAAGAGGCGGCGGTCAGCGAACAGGGAGGGGGCGACAGGGGGGCATCGCATCGATAGCGCCGATGTCAGCATGTGAATGTGCATCGAAGTGGGCCTAACGTTCCTTGACCCGCGAACAGGTTGAGGAGCGAAGGTATTTCGTCGACATTTGGGGGTTCCCCTTCGGCGCGCATGTGAGCCCTCCGATGATAGATTGCTGCTTTGATCAACAGCCAGATCTTTCAGCCTAGCCGGCCCCCCATCGTGTTTCGCGATCATCGGGAGACTTTGCTTGTGCAACGTTGACTACAGACAGCGCGGCATTGAAAACATGACCTCCACAACCAACAGGTGAACATTCACGATCCTCATCGCCGACACAACGCCTCCTCTACCTATCCCGTGAACATTCACCAACTTGACGAGCAGCAGGTTAGCTCATATTGCGGTGCCGTAAACATTCACGGAGCACACCATGGGCGCGACGGCCCTGGAACGGCAACAGAGACGGTTGAGACGATTGCTGGAGACCGGCGTTGGACGGGCGACGGTCTTTGTTCACGAGGAATGCAGACTTGCGCTCGAAGCGCTGCGACCTTATCTCGTTGAAGCGCGGCATGTTAACCTGCTTCAGTCCATCGTCGCCCACGTCAACAAAGAAGCGGCAAAGACGGGTAAAGACAAAAGACCACAGCACGGAGTGTTCAGATATCCAGGGGGAAAGAGTTGGCTAGTCCCCGAGATCAAGAATTGGATTGCGTCTTCGCCTCGACAGCCTTCAGTATTTGTCGAGCCATTCGCGGGCGGCGCTATCGCCGGTCTGACTGTCGCCGCCGAGGCCTTGGCGCCGAGGACCTACCTTTCGGAGATCGACGACGATGTCGCCGCAGTGTGGAAGACGATCTTTAGCGAGCGGAACGCGGATGTGGAGTGGCTCTGCGAACGCATTCGAGCGTTTGAAGTCGGTGCGAAGGCGGTTGACGACGTTCTTCGGATCAAACCCCAAACGCTGCGCGGAAGGGCATTCAAGGCTATTGTCCGGAATCGCATGAGCCGCGGAGGTTTGATGGCCAATGGGGCCGGATTGCTCAGACGCGGCGAGAACGGGAATGGCCTAGCGTCACGCTGGTACTCCGAAACCCTGGTTGCCCGTATTCAGGCGCTGCGAGAAATTCGACACCGGATAACCTTCGAGCAGTCGGACGCCTTAGAAGTGATTGCTCGCTTTGCAGGCGACCCCGATTCGCTCTATTTTATTGATCCACCCTACACCGCGGGAGGAAACCACGCAGGCCGACACCTCTACACGCACAACGAGGTCGATCATCAGGCGCTTTTCGAACTTGTTGCATCGGTCGCCGGGCGCGCGTTGATGACCTACCACGACGTACCGGAAGTCAGGTCACTGGCGGAGCAACACGGGTTCGAAGTTAGAAAGGTTTCAATGAAGACGACGCACCACAAGATGCAAAGCGAGCTTCTGATCCTGAAATTGTAGGTCGTGCAGACGATTTCGTACCACACCTTCGCCGTCCGGCATCCGGCGACTTCGCGGACGACGCGGTCGCTGAAAGGCTGCGCGTTGGTTTGCTTTGCGCCAAAGGTCTAAACCGCTCGCGCGGTAATTGCGTCGAACAGCAGTCGGGCTGAAGATATCGCAGCGGGCGCGATCTGTCTCACGAACGTAGGGTTAACCGGGTTCATCGTGCGCGCGCGGGTGCACTTACTGCGCGCACCCTCGCGTACAGCGCGGGACAAACCTCCTCCCTCTCGCCCGGAGATGCCTAGTGGTGCAAACCTGACACTTGGTACCCGACCGCGTATGTCGCTGAAGGGCGGGAAGCGAACCGTCCTCCACCGCAAATGCAGGTCGAAACACCTGTATACCGATGAAAGACTTTACCCGCACAGCCCAGACCGACGAGACCCCCGTTGTCGCAGGCAAGAGCTCTTCACCACGACACCTTTGCCGCGATGTTCGCGCTGACGCTGTTAAGCCTTCGCTTACCATCTTATGTGGGGGAAAAGATGTACCGAGAAACAGGAATACTTTCTTAGCCATATCCGCCCTACTCTTACGTCATTGCCACCGAAGATCTCGCCGTTGTCCGGCGGCGCGGATCTCATGCGGTGGCGACGCCGATGACAGGCGAATTACGGAAAGCGCCGCCGGACATGCCGTCCGCGAACCTTTCAGCTGCGGCATCGCTTCGGCGCCGCTTGTTAGGGTTGCGCGATGTCGCGAAAAAGCGCCGCGACTTCGGCCACTTCGTTGGAGGCGGACAACGGCGCCCGCGCGCTTCACCGGCGTCTGGCCGGCTCATTTGCGGAAAACACCGAGCAGGCGCTTGCCGGCGAATCCAAATGGCGAGGCGTAGCGGCGCGCCGGGGCTTCAAGCTCGCGGTGGGTCTTGCGGTCGTGCTCGGCCTCGGCTGGTCGCCGCTCAAGGCGCTATTGGTTCCAACCAGCGTCGAGGCGGTGGTCAACGCGCGACTTGCAACCATCCGCTCGCCAATCGAGGGGTATGTCGAGGAGACGCCGCCCGCCACTTCGCAATGGCTCGGCAAAGCCGCGGCGCCCGCGTTCTTCATCGCCAACCCCGATGCGGATCGCACGCCGCTCGCGACGGCGCGGCGCGAAGCCGCCGATAACGACGACCGAATTGAAATCAACGCGAGCGAGCAGCGAGCGGTAGAGAGCGCGCTCGCCGGGCTTGTGACGCAAGTCGAACAGTTCCGCGACTCGCGCCGCGAGTCGATCGGCTTGCGCCTCGCCGGCCTGACGGACGAAGCCGACGCCGCCTCGGCTTATGCGGAGCAGGCGGAGGCGCAGTGGCAGCGCGCGCGCAAGCTGCGCGCCTCCGGCGTCACGCCGGTCGCGCAGGAAGAGAAGGCGAAGGTTCAGGCGCGAGCCGGCGCGCTCGCTGCCCGGGCCGCCAAATACAAGGCGGCCGAGGCCGAAGTCGAGGGTAAGGCGCTCGCCAAGGGAGCGTTCGTCGGCGACGCCTACAACGACACGCCGAATTCGGAACAGGCCGTGCGGGAGCTGCGCCTGAGACTCGCCACGCTACAGGCGCAAGCCTCGGCGCTCGCGCGCAGCGGGGCGCGTCTGGCGGCGGAACTCGAAAGAGAAGCCACCGACTACGCGCGCCGCTCGCGCGCCTCCCTCGCGCTACCCGCCTCGGGCCGCATATTCGAGATCCTGGTCACGCGCGGCGAGCGCGTCGCCAAGAGCCAGGATCTCATGCGGGTGCTCGACTGCGAAACGGCGATCGTGTCGGCGAACGTCGAGGAGACCGTCTACAATCGGCTGCGCGTCGGCGCCAAAGCGCGCTTCAAGCCGTCCGACGGAAGTGCCGCCATTCTGGGCGACGTCGTCAATCTCACCGGCGCCAACGCCGCGCCGGGCGTGCTCGCAATTTCGCCAGCGAGCCTGCGCAAGAGTCCGTTCTATGTCTCAATCGCCCTGCCTCAGGGAACGCTCGACTGCGCCGTCGGCCGTACGGGAACCGTGACGTTCCCGAGAGACTAGCTCGCGGAGGTAGCTTTGTTCGAAACCCTTGGTTACGATCCCAACATTGTCGCGGCGACGCCCGGGCTCGTCACCTGTGGCGCGTTTCTGGCGGCGACCGCGCTGTTTCCCGATCCGAGAGGAGCGCTGCGCCCATTCTTTTTCATCGTCTCCGCGGTGCTGTTGTGCCGCTACATGATCTGGCGCGTCACCGTCTCGATGCCGGAAGCGTCATACACTCTGGACTACGCTCTTGCCGTGTTCTTTCTCGCGACCGAGCTTCTCGGCTTCGTCGCCGCTCTGCTGTCGCTGTTCTTCCTCTCGCGGACGCGCGATCGCAGCGCGACCGCGGACTCCAATGCGGCATGGCTCGAAAACGAGTCCGGTTTTCCGCTGGTCGACGTCCTTATCTGCTCCTACAACGAGGAGCGGGCGATCCTGGAGCGCACCATCGTCGGCGCCAAGGCGATGCAATATCCAAACTTCCGGGTCTGGATGCTCGACAACAGCCGCCGCCCGTGGCTAAAGGCGCTCTGCGCCGAACTCGGCTGCGAGTATCTCGACCGGCCCACCAATGAGCACGCCAAGGCGGGCAACATCAACAATGCGCTGCAAGTCCTGAGCGCGCTCGAACGCAAGCCGGACTTCGTCGCGATTCTCGACGCGGATTTCGTGCCGACGCGCCGCTTTGTCAAACGGGCGCTCACGCTTTTCCGCGATCCCAACGTCGCGCTGGTGCAGACACCGCAGCATTTTATCAATCCGGACCCGATCCAGATCAACCTGCGCGCAACCGCCTTCTGGCCTGACGAGCAGCGCATGTTCTTCGATTGCGTCATGGCGAGCAAGGACGCCTGGGGCGCGGCGTTTTGCTGCGGCACATCGTCCATCATCCGCTTCGATCCGCTCATCGCCATCGGCGGCTTCCCGACCGACTCGGTAACGGAAGACTATCTCGTCACCCTGCGACTGAAAGAGAACGGCGGCCTCACAGCTTATCTCAACGAGCCGCTGACCTTCGGCCTGGCGCCGGAGGGCCTGAAGGAATATGTGACGCAGCGCGCGCGCTGGTGCCTGGGCTTCATGCAGATCGCGCGCGGCCGGTCCGGCCCTTTTTCCCGCACCTCGCAGCTGGCCGCGCTCGACCGCCTGAGCCTTATTGACGCATTCATGGCCTGGACGGCGGTCTACCTCAGTCGCGCGATCATGCTGCTGCTTCCGGTGGTGGCGCTCGCCTTCGACTTGCATCCTTTCCAGGCGACCACAGGCGATCTCATGCGAGAATTCGCGCCCTACTATCTCTGGCATGGCCTGACGACGCACTGGATTTCGGCCGGACGCTCGACGCCCGTGCTCAGCGACATCGGGCAATTCATCGTCATGCCGCAGATCCTGCGCGCCTGCGTCGCCGGGTTGCTCAGGCCGGTCGGCCAGAAATTCCAGGTCACCGCGAAAGGCGGCGACCGAAGCAAGCGCTTCGTCGAATGGGGCCTGATGCGCCCTTTCCTCGCCCTGATCGCCTTCACCGTGGCGGTGATCGTCAGAACTTTCTATTTTGACGACCGGGCTGATGTCGTTGCTCACGCAGGCCCGGCGCTGTTCTGGTGCTGGTACAATCTCACTGCGCTCACCCTGGTCTGTTTCGTCTGCGTCGAGCAGCCGCGGCATCGCGCCGCGGAGCGCTTCGAGTCGCACGAAATCGCCAAGGTGCACAGCGCGCAAGCCGATCGGACCGTTCAGCTCGTCGATCTTTCGCTGACCGGCGCCAAAATCGCGGGCGCGCCGCCAGGCAAGGTCGGCGAGCCGGTGCAACTCGATTTCGATGACTTAAGCGTCGATGGCGTCATCGTGCGCGTCGAGGCGCACGCCTACGCAGTCGCCTTCTCGCAGGACCCCGCCACACGCGCGGCGATGATCCGTCGCTTCTATGGCCACGACTACGTAAAGCCGATTGGGGAGATAAGGCTTCTGCGGGTCGGAAACGCAATCGTCTCGCGCGTGCTTCAGTGACAGAGTCGACCAAGGTCCGCAAAGCGTCGATTGCACGTTTTGCCGCCGAGGCGTTAGCGGGTACCAAGCGTTAGGTTTGGTCTAGAAATGCAAAGGGATAGCCGCGCGCTATACCGTATATTTTCAGGTAGTTCGCTGATCAAGGATCACCGCGCAGCGCGACGGCGGGGGCATCGCAGAGTCTCCCTGAAAGCGCACGCTAAGCGAATCCAACACGTAATCGGTGGCTGCGCTTATCGTGCGGGTATCAACGGATCGTGCGGTGACCCCTGGTACTGGGTCAGCGATTTGAAATAGTCCGCAGAACACCGGGCGCAACGACGCCTCGGCGGCGGTCATGCCCTCAGGTCGCGTGGTCCGTCCACAGCTTGCACCAGCCGTTGGGATTGATCTCGCCGCTGACCGACTTGCAGGAGCCCACCGCGTCGGCCGAGGCGCTGGGGACGAACAGCTTGCAGCCTCGGCACTGACGTCCGGACTCGCCGGCGCCGGCCTGGTATTGCACGACGTTTGGCGGGAAGGCGCCGGCGTTCGCCGCCTCCGGCGCGACCAGCGCAGCCCCCGCCGCGGCGGCGGCCGCGAAAAGTTCACGTCGGGAAATATCTTGCATTTTCGGCATGGGATCCTCGTCTCAGGCAAGCCGAGGCGCCTGCGCGGGGGCCGCGCCGCCACGGCTGGCAAAGCGTGATACGGCAAACTTGAGCCAAACTTGCTTACCTGTCAGACAACTTGCGACATATTTTCTTAACAAGACCAAATTTAAGGCCGCATAAACCAAAACTCGTCACCCAGATGGCATGGATTTCCCAAGCTCCAGGCAAGACCTTGTATGCGCATGATTTGGCGAAGCCTTGGCGTCCAGGCGCGGTTCATGCTCTTTGCCGCCCTCGGCGCCGTCGCCCTTGTGATCTCGGTCGTCACAACGGTTTCCTATCAAGAATACCGTTCGCTCGAAGCGCGGCTGCACGACCTCTCCGCCAATGAACTGCAATCGTTGAACGCCCTGGTCGAAACCGCGATGCGGCAGCGCCTCAACGACAAGGAAGACGTCGCCGTCAAGGTGTTCAACGCCTGGTTCGACAGCCGCAACGCGAGCTACCCCGGCAAGCTCTGGAGCGTCTGGAGCCCCAAGGTCGTCGCTTTCGTCAAGGACCTCACGCCCGAACTCGCGCCCAAGATCGCGCGCGACGCGATCGACGAGGAAGTGCTACGCACCGGCCGCATTGTCGCCCGCTTCGAGGGAGACGATTACCGCTACAGCCTGCCCATCGTCATGGGCCGTCCGCTCAGCGCGCCCAAAGAGACCTGCCAGCTATGCCACGGCGAGCTGATGGGGCTGAAGGAAGGCGAGACCATCGCGGTGTTTTCGAGCCGGATCGCGGCAGGCGAGGAAATCGCCGCCCGTAATGGCCTGCTCATGAAGATCGCCGGCGTCGGCTTGATTGCGGCGGTCGGCATGATCGCGGCCAGCTGGTTGATCCTGGCCCTGATCGTCGTCTCTCCTATCAAGCGCGTGATCGGCGCGATGCGGCGACTGGCCGGCGGCGATCTCGGCATCGACTTCTCGCGCGAGCGCCGCGGCGACGAGATCGGCGAGATGCAGGCCGCCATCACCGTGTTTCGCGACGCCGCGCGCGAGAAGGCGCGGCTGGAACAGGAGGCGCAGCAGCATCGCGCGCAGAGCGAGCGCGACCGCGCGGCGGCCGAAGGCGCGCAGCGCGAGGCCATCGCGCAAGAGCGCGCCCTGGTCAACGGCTCCATCGGCGCCGCGCTGGAGCGGCTCGCCGGCAAGGAGCTCTCCTACCGCATGTTGGACCAGATCCCTGAGGCCTATCGCGCGCTCAAGGACAATTTCAACCGCGCCATCGGCGAACTGGAATGCGCCCTGGACGGCGTCGCCGAGTCGACGACCGGCATCGACGAAGAGGCGCGCCGGATCGCCGCGGCGACCGAAAATCTCTCGCACCGCACCGAGCAGCAGGCCGCGACGCTCGAAGAAACCACCGCCGCGCTCAACGCCATTTCCGACACCGTGAAGCGCGCGGCGGAGGGCGCCGCTCACGCCCGCACGGTCGTCGAATCCACCGCCGCCGAATCGCAGCAGAGCCAGCATCTCGTCGGCGAGGCGATCGGCGCCATCGATTCCATCGCCGCCACTTCGGCCAAGATCGGCGGCATCATCCATGTCATCGACGAGATCGCGTTCCAGACCAATCTGCTCGCGCTCAACGCCGGCGTGGAAGCCGCCCGCGCGGGCGAGCAGGGCAAGGGCTTCGCCGTCGTCGCCTCGGAAGTGCGCGGGCTCGCGCAGCGCTCCGCTGAGGCGGCCAAGGAGATCAAGGACCTGATCTCCGCCGCGACGCAAGAGGTCGGCCACGGCGTCCGCCTCGTGCGAGAAACCGGCGCGGCGCTGGAGCGCACGATTTCCCGCGTCGGCGACATCAGCCGCATCGTCGCCGAAATTGCCGACGGCGCCAATCAGCAGGCCGGCAGCCTTACGGAGATCAACACCGCCATCGGCGAACTTGACCGCGCGACCCAGACCAACGCCGGCGCGGCCTCCGAGACGAGCGCCTCGACCCGAACCCTTGCCGCCGAAAGCGAGCGGCAGGCGAGGCTCGTCGCCGAATTCCGGCTGAGCCGAACCTCGCACGCGGCGGCGGCCTGAGGCCCGCATCTAGGCATTGTGTGTTGCGCCCTGAAGTCCACGCGCCATCACCCCGTTCCCTGCCACACCTCATGGAGACGGTGAGCAACCTTCAGGCCCGCGGCGTCGGCTTCCGCTCATCGCCTTTGGTGGGTGAGATCGCCAACGAGCACGGTCTGGACCGAACGTTCAGTGAAATGCCAACTGCCATCAATGCGAGCGAACCGGTCTCGGTAACGTCCGCACGCGATCGGCTGTAGCGGGAAGTCGGGCGCTGCCTGAAACACCGTGGAATAGGAACGTGACCGCGCCACGCCAGCCCCGTCGTCAACTTCAAAGATGATATTGGTCGTCACGTGACGGGTGCGCGGCGTACCATCGTCGAAAACATGAAGGGACTCGCGCCCAAACTTCGCGATGGCGTCTTTTCCTGGGATCGCCGGGCCACTGCCAAGTGCGAAATCGCATGGGTCCAACAGCGCACCGAGGCCGTCGAAGTCACCGTCGTCCGCGAGGAAGGCATGCGTTCCGATAGAATTCTCGATATTACGTTCGCTGCTATGGGAAGCCATTTATACCCCGATTCCTCCGGCTTCCGAGAACGCTTGACCGAATCGGGGGAGTTGGATTCCACTTGTCGGCGTGAAGACCGAGGCCAACTTTCTCAGCACGGACAAGCGGAGCGAATTGCTCAAGATCGCACGGGACGTCCTCGAAGAGCATCGCGTCGCCCGCCGGGCAAACGCGATCCTGCCGCTGGACTAGGGCTGGCCGTACGCGATGGTTTCCGAGGCGCTGCTGCTCGACGATTCGACGTTGCGCCTCTGGCGTAAGGCCTATGCCGAAGGCGGCGTCGACAAACTCATCAGGTTCGACTTGAAGGGCGGGTTGTGCGCGCTGACCGCGGCGCAGGTCGAGATGCTGCGCGTGTGGGCGACGGAAATGCTGCCTCGCACGACTGCCGAGGTCGGCGCTTTCGTCAAGGAGCGGTTCGGCGTCGACTACGGACGCTCGGGGCTGATCAAGCTCATGGGGCGGATCGGTTTCGTCTGGCGCAAGCCTGAGGCGGTCCCGCCAACTCCGACGCGAAGGCGCAGGAAGCCTTCATCGAGCGGCATGAGAAGTTGCGCAACTCTCTCGGTCCGGACGAGGCGATCGTCTACGCCAACGCCGTCCATCCGGCCCACCAGGTCCAATACGTCGGGCAATGGCTACCGTACAACGAGCGCTGCGCCATTGCCGCGAACTCCGGGCGCAAACGCCTCAACCTCCACGGCGCCATCGACCTGGAGACGGGCATGACCCGCATTGTCGAAGTGGCGATGGTGGACGTCATGTCGACCCTCGCGCTGTTCGAGGCGCCGGAGCGCGCCTATCCGGCCATGCGGCGCATCCACGTCTTCATCGACAACGCCCGCTATCACAAGGCCGTTCTTGTCCGGGAATGGCTGGCGCGTCCGGGCTGCCGGATCGTCCCGCACTTCGTCCCGCCGTACTGTCCGCATCTCAATCGAATCGAGCGGCTATGGGGCGTGATGCACCGCCACGTAACGCGCAACAAACGCTACGAAACGATCGGCGAGTTCGCGGACGCGGTCCTCACCTTCCTGCGGGAGGAGGTTCCAAAACGTTTCGGCGAATTCGCCAGCACCATCACCGACAATTTCCGCGTCATCGACCCCAAGGATTTTCAGATCGCCGCGTGACGCGGGTATAGTTTGGTTCTTGGCGAGGGACCGCGCCATCGATCATGTGATCGTTCGGAGGTTCGCTTAACAAGGCGAGAAAGTGCAGATCGGAAAGAGCGCTCGCGAACAGTTTGTGCGAGGTCTCGTCGATGTGCTCATCCGCCAGGTCGAGTGCGACTTTCAGCTTAGACTCAATGGCGTGCACAGAATCGGCACGAATGGCCCCGAGATTGCGGGCGACATGATCGACCCGATTTCGTAACGCATCGAACTCCGCTTCAGCATTGTTGCCTCCCGATAGCGCGCTGAGCCGACGCCGCAGGCTATTGTACTCCAAGCGCAGACGCCGCGCCGCGCGCGCGGGTGACGTAAAGTTACGGGCGCCTCTGAAGGTTTGAGTGCGATCGTGAAGCATGGGTTGGCCTCCCTAAAGAGTAACAGCCGCAAGCCTCGCATAGCGAGACTCTTGCCTCCGAACTTACCGTGGTGGAATTGGAGGGAGCATGCGTTGGTTCGGAGCGGCAATGGAATCAGATCGGCAAGCGCATACTGGTTTAAAGCGTCGTTCAGCCAAATTCCCTGTTTGACGGCCCAATATCCGTATTCTCAGATCAATTGCAGCTATTTTTCGTCTCACCTATAAGACGTATTCCACCAAGGCAAAAGCGTCGGAATCTACTCAATACGCGAATAGAGTAGTTCGTATGTTTCTCTTTTTGAAGATGTGGTTCATGCTCGAGAACTTTCCTTCAACCGTCTTTTCACAGACCCCGCATTTTCTCGTTTCTTGACCAACACCGCGCCACCTGAGCATCCGCTCCCCGCGTGCGCCGTGAAAGGCGGCGCTTTCCAGTGGGTGCAAGTCCCACCCGGCCAAACGCTCCAGCCGGAAGCAACCCGGGCAGGCATGGAGGCGACGAAATGTCCGAAGCCCCCGGATGGCCGTCGCGTAGGTGACGGGGCGAGTGTGCGGGCCGCAACGCGAGTGAACGCCGAGCAATCTTAGAAAAGGACAATGTGCAGGCCGAGCCGCTAGCGGGTTCGTCGAAGGCTGATGCGGCTGGGTGAGACGGGCGAAGACTACGCTCAGCCGCTGCACCGGGGTAGTGGCGGCAGCACGTACACAAGGAAAGCGCACGCAACACGGGAAGCCCCAAAGCGCGGTCAGGGATGATCAACCAGACGCCAGCGAGGGACAGGCTGGGCGTTTTAAGGTGGCGGAGAGGTCCGCTGACGCAAACTCTCGCGGAGGTTTGCGAGAGACAGGAGGCGCCAATGCCCGAATGCGAACACTTGTCGTCCTGACCCGGTCGCCGGGCTTGATACGCCGAAGCGGGGCGGCCTTGCCGTGGCAGTTTCCGCCGTCCCGACGAGCGGCCGGCCGGTACGGCAGGGAGACCTTCGCGCCGCCGGAGTAGTGGTCCTGCCGCGTATATCTCTTGTTAAACCTAACGCGATAGTGTCACAGGGTGACGCGTTGACCGAGCAGGCGCAAGCTTGTCGTCAAGGGCATGACGCCGTGCGATTACTCCAGTCGAACCTGGAATTCTCCAAATCTCAGACAAAGTATTTTCGCAAGGCTCGCAGCGGGCAGTGTGCGTGGACGTCTTGGGGTGAGCACAATGTTTGGTTTTGGTAGCGCATCGACCGACAAGGCCACATTGGAGGCTTTGAGCCTCTCGCTTGCCATCATTGAGTTCGATCCGACGGGAAAGATTCTTTCGGCGAATGAAAACTTCTGCAAGGCCTTGGGTTACGAGGCGTCGGAAATTATAGGCAAGCATCACAGCCTGTTCGTCGAGCCAGAATATGTCCGCTCGGCAGAATATAGCGAATTCTGGAACAAGCTAGGTCGGGGTGAATTCGATGCTCGCGAATACAAGCGCATCGGCAAAGGCGGCCGGAACGTTTGGATTCAGGCTTCGTACAATCCCGTCAAAGGCCCCAAGGGCAATGTCGTCAGGGTTGTCAAAGTCGCCACCGACATCACCGAAACGAAGCTCCGCAACGCAGAATTCGAAAGCAAATTGAACGCGATCTCATTGGTGCAGGCGGTCATCGAATTCACGCCGGCAGGGGAAATCATCACTGCCAATGAGAATTTTCTAAAGACGATGGGCTATCGACTCGATGAAATCAAAGGCCAGCATCACCGAATGTTCGTCGAGCCATCTTACGCAGCGTCGTCCGACTATCAGGCGTTCTGGCGAAAGCTGAACGGCGGGGAATTTATTGCCGACGGTTTCAGGCGCATCGGCAAGGGGGGCAAGGAAGCTTTCCTTCAAGCCTCCTACAACCCCATTCTCGACCTCAATGGCAAGGTGGCGAAGGTCGTCAAGTTCGCGACCGACATTACGGATCTCGTCGACCTGGGCGCGGGACTGAAACGAATGGCCGCTAGCGATCTCGAACGGCCGATCCAAAGGACCTTCGCGCCAGCGCTGGAGAAGAGTCGCCTAGATTTCAACACCGCGCAGGATATGCTACGCTCGACAATGCTGGGCATCACTGAGGGCGTCAACCTTGTCGCTACGGGTGGCCAGGAGATCACAAAGGCAGCCGACGATCTGTCGAGCCGCACGGAGCAGCAGGCCGCGAGCTTGGAGGAGACCGCAGCGGCTCTCGATCAAGTCACGGCGACGGTCAAAAAGACGACCGATGGTGCGAAACAGGCCCGAGTTGTCGTTTCTGAGGCCCGCAGCGATGCGGAGACGAGCGGCAATATCGTGCGCCAGACGGTCGAAGCGATGAGCCGTATCGAGAAATCATCGCAGGAAATCAGCCAAATTATTGGCGTGATCGACGAGATCGCATTCCAGACCAACTTACTTGCGTTGAATGCGGGCGTCGAGGCCGCGCGGGCGGGCGAGGCGGGCCGAGGCTTCGCCGTCGTCGCATCCGAAGTGCGAGCGCTGGCGCAGCGCTCTGCTGAAGCCGCCAAGGAAATTAAGGGGCTCATCACCACTTCGAACACCGAAGTAGGCCACGGCGTCAAATTGGTCGGGGAGACAGGTAAATCGCTGGCGAGGATCATCGGCAAGGTGACGGAGATCAATTCGGCCGTCGCCGATATCGCCGCCGGTGCGGAAGAACAGTCGACGGCGCTGCAACAGGTCAATACCGCCGTCAATCAAATGGATCACACGACCCAGCAGAACGCCGCCATGGCGGAGGAAGCGACGGCGGCGGCCCGGTCGATGATGCGGGAGACAGAAAAACTTTCGGCAATGGTCGGTGAATTCAGGCTGGGCAGAGCAGACGGCTCGGACAACTTGCGGCGCGACCTGAAAAAAGCCGCCCCGCACGTTTTTGCCCCCGCAGGTAAGGAGCCGCCGCGGCGCGGGCCTTCCGAAGCGCTCTCAGCGAAGCCTCGACCCGTGCCAGCCATGCCCAAGCGCGTGGTCAATGGTTCGCCGCAGGGCCGGGGCGAGGAAGGCTGGAACGAATTTTAAGCGCTCGCTAGCAGCCTGTCGGACTGAGTTTTTCGGCGGCTTCCGGTCTCGCGTTTCGACTTCGTGGCCTGGATTGTTCCCGAGTCCCCGGGAGCATACCAAATAACTCAACATTATCAACACTATATGCCACGCCACGCCGCGGTCGGCGCCGGCGCGGCGCCCGGCGCGAAACGGCGTGAACGGTCGCATGCGGGGCCGGGCGAAAACGAGGCTCGGCGGGCTGGAAAGCGCGCGGTCCGGCGCCGCGGTCGCGGCGCGATCCCGGTCGCGCGGCGGGGGCCCCGGGCCCGGCTCCGGGACGAATGGCCGCGCCGTCCGCGGCGGGGTCGGACCGGACGCGGAGGGGCCTGCGGCGCGGGCTCCGTAACGCCGGAGGGAGGCGCAAAAAAAGCCGCCCCGCGCAAGCGGGGCGGCTTCGGCTTCGCCGGGGCCGGTCGGGCGTCAGGCGGCCCGTCGGCGGTTGTCGTTGGCGGGCTTCCGCGGATCGAAGGGAACGTCGAGTGGCGCGAGCGACGGCGCCATTCTGTACTCGACGCCGAACGTCGACAGGGTGTCCGCCGCCATCCGCATCGTGTCGAAGCCCCAGGTGCCGTAGTACGCACGAAGCGTCTCGGGGTCGGTGTAGAGGTAGGCCGCCGCCGACTCGGCGGAGCAACCGCTGCGCCGCAGGACGTCGACGCAGGTGTGCTTGAGGGCGTGCGGGGTGAGCTTTTGCGCCCCCGCGGCCTCCAGCAGCCCCTCCCAGGCCGGGCGGTAGAGGTAGCGCATCGGCTCGCCGGCCCAGTTGTGGACGACGTAGTCGATGCCGGCGGCCCGGTCGGCCTCCCGCCACGCCTTGAACATCGGCAGATAGGCTTGCGGGATGGGGCAGGACCCCCTCGGCTTCACGTCGTTGCCCTGCTCCGCCTTGCCCAGGCGGTGGCAGATGCCCTCGACCACGTCGATGAACGGCCCGCCGTCGTCGACCCACTTGAAGGCCCAGTTGATCGCCCGCCTCGACCCGAAGACGTGTCCGACGACGAAGAACCGCGCGAACCCCCAGGCCATGTCGGCGACATGCGCCGGTCGTCCGACGCGGACCGTCAATCCGGTCTCGGGATCGACCGCCGTCTTCCAGTCGTTCGCCTCGGCGTCCCAGATCCAGTTGTTCTCGGCCGCGAGCGGCACGCGCAGCATCTCCTCCGTCGTGAAGGACCGGCGCGGGGTCTTCGGCACGCGCGGCGGCTGGAAGGCCGCCACGTACGGCCTGCGCGGAGTCGACAGCACCTCCTCCACAGCCCTACGCAGGGCGTGCATCGTGCGGGCGACGACTCCCGGGCCGTAGCTCGCCGCCAGCGTCGCGGCCAGCGCCTTGCCGTGGGCGTGCGTCAGGTCCCCGACGCGCTGCCCGTCGATCACGGGGACGAGCCGCTTGATCTCGTCGCAGTAGTTCTCGAAGCCCTTTTGCGACAACTCGCGCGCCGCGTGGCGCGCGGCGATGAGGACGGCGTAGTCGTGGAGCACGTCCGCGACCAGGCGCGACTCCGGGGCGATGCCGTTGAGGACCTCGTCGCGGACGACGGCGAAATAGCGGATGTAGGCGTCGACCGCCCGCGCGACGTCGGCGCGGTCGAACTGGGTCGACCACCGCTCGCCCTTGGGGCCGCGCTCCGGGCGCATCCTGACGCACCAGATCTCGCGCGCCCGGTCGTCCGTCGGCTTGCGCAGGAAGAGGTAGTCGCCCGTCGGGGGCGCCGCGTCGACGAAATCGAACGGCAGGTTCGGACGCGGCCCGAGGTCGTCCTCCTTCCAGACCACCGCGATCTCGTTCAGGTCGGGCAGCCGAAAGAAGCTCTCCACGACCTCGGGCGGCAGCGCGAGCCGATCCTGGGCGGACATGGCCGCCAGGTCGCGGCGCAGGCGGAAATCCGCGGCGGCGGCGGAGGCGCGGGCGCGGTTGCGGGGGTTGCGGTTCTTCATGGCCATGGTTCGGTTCCTTTCCAACTTCGGGGGTAGAGCCGGTCGCACGATGGCGGCGCCGGTATTCGGGACCCCGAGGGCGGCGGGTCGCCGCCCTCGGGTCAATCAGGCTCGGCGACGCGGCCTCGCGGTCACCTCGGCCAGCTTCTGGAGCGTCCTTTGCGCGGCCTCGCTCAGCGCCGGCTTCGCCGCCGGCGCCGCCGGCGCCGCGAGGGGAGCGGGCTGCGCGGGCGGCGGCGGCGGCGGGGGCGGATGGGCCAGGGGCGCGGGGGCGTGGACGACCGGCACGCGGGTCCACGCCTCGATCGCCTCTCGGGTCGTGAAGAGCCGCCGGTTGCGCTTGATCGTGCCGAGCGCATTTTGGCCGACGGCAGTCCTCAGACTGCGGATGGTGAAGGGGCCGTTGGGCCAAAAGATGCGGACGGCCTCGCGGAGCGTGATGAGATCCCGGGCGCCCCAGTCCTCGGGGTTGGGCCTCAACTTCACGCGGTCCGCGCAATGGGTGTCGCGGTCGTCATCGATGTCGTCATTATCGGCGGTCATGGCCGTCTCCATCGGTAGGCGCGCTCGGCGCTCGGGTGGCGTCGCCGCCGGGCCCGGACGCGGAATTCGCGTCCGCGGCGCCGCGGCTAGGCGTCGGAGCCCGGGGAGGACCGGAGGCGGGAGGCCCCTGGTCGGCGTCTGACGAGGCCGCGTAGTGGCGGCTCAAGGCGGCAGGGTCCGTCTTCAGCAGATCCAGGACGCGCGGCAGGATTCCGCGCCTCATCTCCTGGATCGCCGCCGGCGTCGTGAAGGTCGTTCGACCGGCCCGGATCGTTCGGAGCGATCCGATGAGCGCGGCCATCCTCAGCGCCCGGGCGGACATGCGACCGCCGGGGAAGAACAGCCGCGCGGCCTCGTCGAGGCGCATGAAATCGCTCGGCCCGCAATCCGCAGGATCGGGTCTCGCCCGAATCCTGCGGAAATCGGGGGCGTCGTTGCGGTCGTGACCGTGATCGTCGTCGTTGTCGGTCGGCATGGCCGTCTCCATTGGTGGGCGCGCTCGGCGCTTGGGGGTGACGACGGCGCCGCCGGGGCCGGACGCGGGATCGCGCCGGAGGCCTCGTTTGGCCGTCGGGTCTCGGGTTGGTTCTGGTTGGTGGGGGAGAGGATCGAGCGGCCCGTCGGGGGCGGCTGACCGGCGACGACGCGACCGCGAAAGGGGCGGTTCGCGTCTGGCCGGGAAGGGGGAGTTCGCTCCTGGGCCGGCGGACGTACGGCGGTCGCGAACCGTCGTCGTGGCGCCGGCGCGGAGACGTCTCGCGTCCCGGCCTTAGGCGGCTATGCGTTCTACCTTGAACATGACGTCGTTCCCGAATTCGTGGCGCCATGGAAGGCGCCGGTTGGTCTGACGACGTCCTTTAATTGGACGTCGATCGTCGGCGGAGCCGGGGTCAGACCGTCGGGACGCTCGCGCGACCCGCCGGCTGACGCCGGGTTTCGTGGCGCGCGTGGGCGCCTATGATCGCGAGGGTTTTCACGGGATCAGCCATACCACGGCGGTCGGAATCGTTTGTTAAAACGGATCCTACAAACTCCGAAGACCTCGAAGTTTCCGCGTTGGTTGATCCCATGCTCACGCCTCCTCGTCCCGCGGTTCGCCGCGGTCGGCGAACCGTTTGCGGAAGGGCACGATCGTCCCCTCCCGTTTGATCCGCCCGAGGCCGGCGAGCCGCTCCGCCTCGGCCATGACGACCTTGGCGATGGCGACACGCGCGGCGGCGAGCGCGCGCTCGAAGACGGCGACGCCGGCGCGGTTGCGCAGGCGCACGAGCGTCTCCAGCAGCGCGTCCATCCCGTCCCGGCGGCGGCTCATGGGCGGCCTCCCGCCGCGACGTCGCCCGCGAGCACGCGGATGTCGTCGCCCGTCAGCAACCGCCGCGCGATCAGCGCGTCCGCCACCCGCTCGATCGCCGCGCGGTGTTGGGTGACCAGCGCCAGCGCCCGCCGGTACAGATCGCCGAGGTGAGCCTCGACGACGGCGCGCATGTCGGAATCGTCCTTCAGCAAGGTCGACGCGTCGATGCTGCGCGAACGGTGCAGCAACCACGCGCCCAGGCCCAGGCTCCCGTGCGCCGCGGCGAGGAGGGCCGTGGCCTGCGCGAGATCGCCCTCGGCCCCGGCGCTCGGGGCGCCGAGGAACGCCTCCTCCGCTGCCCGTCCCGCGAGGCCGACGACGACCACCTCGTCCACCACGTCCGCGGTGAAGGCGACGTTCGTCGGCGCCGACCGGGTCTCCCCGTCCGTCGTCGCCGTCACGACGATCGTCGCCGCGTCGACCGGATGTCCGAACGCGTGCGCGATCACGGCGTGCGCGGCCTCATGCAGCGCGATCCGCCGCACGATGTGCGCCGGGCGCCTGTCCGGCGGCGTGGCGACCGCGACGATGTCCTCCACCGTCACGGCGCGCCCGGCGTCGCGCGCGGCGTTCATGGCGTCGCGCGCCCAAGCCGCCGCCTGCGCCGCCGAGGCGCCCGCGGTCATCCTCGCGACGGGCAGAAGGTCCGCGGCGGAGAGTGCGAAGCCGACGTGGTGTGACAAGACCTGCGAGATGTCCTCGGGGCTCGGATCGCCGCAGTAGACCAGCCGATTCATGCGACCCGGACGCAGCAGGGCGCCGTCGATGACGGCCTTCGGCGCCGCGGGCGAGCCCGCGTTGGTCAGGCCCAGCAGAACCAGCCCCGTCCTGTCCGTCGTCAGCGTCTGCAACACCAAGGAAATCAGCGCCGACCACCAGGCTGACTCTCTCTCGCGGAGACGTGATCTTGAGGGCAATCCGTCAAGCTCATCAAGGACATAGACCGCGCCAGTCAGGCGGGCGTCGGCCATGGCGGCGTCCCAGGAGCGCATGAACGCCTGTGCGGTTCCGCCGAGCGCGCCGTCCGATAGCCCGGTGAACCACCGGCCAACCGAATCCTCATGGCAGGGCACGCCGAGCGTGCGCGCCAGAGAACGCGCGAACAGGGTCTTTCCGCAGCCTGGCGGCCCCGCGATGACCAAAGCGCTATCGAGCGCCGAGAACGGGATCTCGTCGTCCTTCCACCTCCGCCAGTCGGACGCGAGCTTCTCCGGCCAACGGCGGGCCTCGCCGGAGAAGCCGGGAAGCTTGTCCAGCGTCGGCACGGTGTCGTCGACCGGCGTGGCCTTGCGCGAGCGCATCCTGTCGAGCGCGGCCAGGACGTCCCGACCGCTCGCGCCGTTTCGGAACGCCGCGGTGATGTCGTCGAACGACAGCCCGGCGCAGGGCGCCGGCGGGATCGCCTTCGGCACGGGACGATGGCCGCAACGCGCCAGCACTCGGCGCATCGCGTCGGCGTCGGGCGGCGCGACGGACACGGACGCGTCGGCGGCGGCGACCAGCGTCGCCGGAAGTTGGGCCGCCGGCGACGGACTGACGCCGACGACGGGCGAGCCGTTCCTCAACGCGGTCGCGATCGCGCCGTTGTCGTGGGTCGGAACGTGCTCGCGGCGGTTCGTGCCGTCCCTGGCGAAGACGCTGATGTCCCTCGACATCGTCCGGATCGCGTCGGCGATCGGCCCGACCCAATCGGGGCCGGGCACGCCGACGACGAGCGCGACCGGGTCGCCGCGCAGCAGCCGGCGCAGGACGTCGCGCGGCAAGGCCGCGGCCAGGGCCTCGTCAGCGATCGCGTCGGACGGCGTGCGGGATCGCATCCAGCCGTCGTCGTCGGAGTGTCTTCCACCGTGGCGCCGGCGCGCGTCGTCCCGGCGCGTCCGGTCCGCCAGGGCCTTCAGCGAGCGCGGTCGGTCTGCGGCGGGCAGGTGGGCGATCACGTCCGCGGGCGCGGACATGATGCCGTTCGGGTTGTTGTCGTCGTCGGTCATTGCAGTCTCCCGCGTCGCGAGGACATCGCGTCGTCGAGGTTGGGGGAGCCGAGGCGGTACAGGCGCGACCAGGTGCGCGCCCAACGCTTGGCGGGATTGGGATCAATGGCGAAAAGCTCGCTTGTGAGGGTCAACCGACCCTCGCCGACGGACGGATGTCCTCTCACGCGCCCGACCAGCGCCGGCGCGGCGCGGCGGGCGAGCAGCCACGCGTCGAGGACCGGCGCGCCGGCGACGTCGGCGGGGGACGGCTGGCCGTCGGCGGCCAGTCGGTCGAGGGCGTCGGCGAGGCGCCGCGCTTGGTCGGCGGCGGCCCGCAGGTCGGCGCTGGAAGGATGGATGATGGACATGGCGATAGGCTTCCGTTCGCCCGCAGCGCGCCGCGGGTCGTCGAGGGGATGGTTCGGTTGGAGGACGACGAGCGTTCCGGCGTCAGCGGGTCGGCGCGGGCCGTACGGGTTCCGGCGCCCGCGGTATCCGCGCTTGCGGACGTTCGCCGTTCGCCGCGACGCGCGGGTCGAGACCGCTCATAGCGGCCTCTTGCGTAGCGGAGCCGCCTTGACGTCGAGCCGGTACCAGCCCGACCACGTGCGCGCCCATCGGGCGTTGTAGTCCATGGCGAACAGGTTGGCCGTGTCGATGTAACCGGCGTGATGCGCGTCGGGAGGCTCGCTGATCTTGCCGCGAAGCGCCGGAGTGTCGTTCATGCCGATCCACCAGTCGGTGAGGGTCGGCGCGTCGGCCATGTCGGACGCGTTGGGCTGTCCGTCGACGGCGAGCCGATCCAGGGCATCGGCCAGTTGTCTCGCCTCGGACGCCAGCCTCGCGAGGCTGTCCTGATGATTTGGGAAGACGATGGTCATGGGCGTGGCTTTCCGTTGCCCGCGGCATTTCGCCCCGGGACGGTGAGGGAGCCGCGGAAGATCGCCGCGGCGTGAAGGTTTGGTTGTTTGACGAGCGCTGGTCTGGCGCCGGCGTCAGCCGTCTTTCGGCGCGAATACGCCTAAAGGCTTCGCATGACCCAATACGCGTTCGGGCGCGCGGGCAACGTGTTTGACGAGCCGCTTCTGCGGCGTCGCGGGGATCGAACGGGGGAACGGAATACGCATCGGAGGACTCGAAATACGCGAGCGTCCTCCGGCTGATAGGATCAGCCGCGGCGGGTCCGGGAGGACGTTCGGACCTGCCGCTTGTCGTCGACCACGACGACTTTCGGTTCGAGCCCGAGGGATATGATGCGATGCGCGATCATGATGGCCGCATCATTGGACATACAGGGAACGGAGTCAATCGAAAGATCCCGATTTGGGACGGGGATCGTGGATAGATGGTTAACGCGTGTGACGGTGAAGGTGTTTTGGAAATACGCGGGGAAACGCGCCGCCTTTCCGTTTCTTCGCCCTACGGGTGCCCGCCCGCGCTACGGAGTCGGTACACTTGGGTAGCGGTTTCCCGCGCCTACAATGTCGAACGGGTGCTTGGACGGCGACTCTGCGCAGACCATTACATCGGGCGGCAACCCGACCGAGGAACCACTACGCGAGCTTCAACGTCACATAGAAGCATGGTAAGAACGACGAAAACGAACTGTCATGGTGTCAACTCTTGCCGACTTGCTAAATGCAATCCTGCATCGCGAAAATGATTGCCTGAAAGCATCAATTGTGACCCATGGTCCAACGGTAGGGGATATGTATGAAGGGCTAACAAGTGAGATTTTATCACGCACTTTGCCCGCGTCGGCCAAAATAGACGTGGTCAGTGGGTTTATCCGCGGCAAGGATAAGAAACTAAGCAAGCAAATTGACACGATGGTTGTTTTTGGAAAGGGAGAGAGGATACCTCGCACGCCGTTGTACATTTGGGATATCGAAAACGTAATAGCCGTTGTGGAAGTAAAAAAAAGCATAAACAAGAGAGAGATGTTCGACGCCTATCAGAAAATGAAAAATGTAGTTGAGGTAGTGAGAAATTCAAAATTGGAATTCACGGATGCAGTTGAGGATGAGCTAATAAAGGGCGTATCAGCGATCACTGGAGAGTATTAAGTGGATGTTAATGATATAAAAGAATCAACTATAAATTTCGCAATCATGAAATCACTTAAATTAGATGTTTATTCACCGCTACGAATAATATGGGGATATAACGGATTTGTTTCTGACAAAGGGATGAAGTCGGCGTTTCTTGAAATTCTGCGCGAAGACGAAGATACGCTGCGATATGGGTTGGGGTATTTGCCAAATATTACTATTGCAGGAAATAAATCAATCGTAAAGATGAACGGATTTCCGTACACAGTTGCGTTAGACGACGGAACGTGGAATTGTTTATGTTACAATAGAAAAAATCCGATAAGAATTGTTATTGAGTGCTTGTGGCATAAAATAACATCAAAGTTGAATATGAGTATGATCTGGTTGCCGAATGCAAATGATCTTGTTTTGGAGCAATTCTTCCTATATTCATATGCAAAATATAAGAAAATAGGTGAATCTAAAGGTGAATTCAAAGTAGAATTTGCGCTAAATGAATCTTCTCCCTTCGACATGCAGCCGCAGTGGGAGCCGCTAGTCGTGAGCACTGATGAATTAGCCATCATTGTCGCGTCCAACGGTGTAATAGATTTAGATGATAAGGAACTTGTTGAATTTGCAAGCAGTCATGACGTAAATTTGAATGCTATGTTAAAGCGCTTGGTGCGACATAGATCATTCTTACGACGTTCTGACAGAATAATTGAAACGAGATTTGATGAGATTCATAATGTTTATACCACTGACGGGACGATAGCGGTTTCCCATGACCTGAAAATGTTATTGGCATGGTTGAATGATTGCGAGGAAAAAATAAAGAAAAACCGTGACGACGAAGGACCCTGAGGTCTCCTAGCGTCGGCTTACGTGACCGGGCGTCTGTTCATGCCTCACATCATGGGACAACAGGGACGCCAATCGGGCCAATTATCGCGAGGCGATCAGGCTCTTGGAAAAGGCAGCCGGGCTCGACAACGCCAGCGCTTACGTCGCGCTCTCTCGATATTCTTCTTCAATACGAAAGGCGACGACGTCCGCAGCCCAAACGGCGGCCCCGATGTTCCGAGGGCTCGCCGTCCAGGCGAATCAGGCCGCCTAGGACATCGCTTCCGCCGACCTCAGGGTCTGTGGAGACTTAGTTGATGCGGAACGGAATTGGTGCAGACGTCTGACTTTGCTGGCCCCGAGTCCCGCCTCGGAGACCTGTTAGCTACGGCGCCGATCAGAATGCAGGGACGACGACGCGCTTTCGCCGCGCTGGACCGGCTGGTCCGCGGCGAGGACGCGGTCGCATCGAGGCGGGGCGACGCCGCGACCGCGCCAAGCGTCGCCTGCTGGTCGATGGTGCACGGCTTCGCCCGCCTGGCGCTCGACGGGAGTTTTGGACTTGACGCGCAAGCCGCCGCCCGGGCTGCCGAGGCGCTGTTGCCGTCGGTGCTGGATCGCCTGTCGCTCTGAACGACACGCCCGGATCACCATGCCGGCGCAGGACGCCTTCTGGGGCGGTCGCACCGGATACTTCGCCGATCCGGACGGCCACCTTTGGGAGGTCGCCTGGAACCCGCATTTCGCGATCGCGGAGGACGGGGCGCTGAAGCTGCCTTAGCGCCCGACTGGACGCCGAACTCCTGACGCCGATCCTCGCGAATTCGACAATATCCAACGTGCTGCGCGACCCTCAGGGTCGCGCGCCGGGCGCTCCGACACGCAGCAGCCACGCGCCCATACACGACACCCAGATCGGAAACGGATAGGCGGTTACGCGCTCGATACCGCCCGGGCCCAGCCCCAGGTCGGCGTGCATCGCGATGCAGGCGAGCCCGGCAAGACCGACGAGACCGGCCAGAAGCGCAAGCGCCCCCGCAAGTCGGTGAGTAGGCATCCGCAGAAGCGCGACGCCAAGAAGCGCGGCGCCTGCGTTGCAAAAGAGGAAATTCTCCGCCGCTCCCAGGTAGTGCCATCGAGGCGCGACGTCTTCCGGCGCGAGGCCCACGACAAAGACGCCGAGCCCGGAGGCTCCGATCAGCCCGATCGCCGCCGTCCACAGCCAGCCCTTCGGAAACGATGTCCGATTGAGAAGCGCGCCGCCCAATATCAGGCATCCTTGCAGCAGAATCGACGCGTTCATGAGCGCGTGTCGCGACGAGCAGGAACTCGCGACGCAATCGACGGCGCCGAGGTCGCTGATGAAGTTCATTCGCAGGCTATAAGGACCGCGAACGCCGAGGATGGCGATCGCCTCACCCGCGAAATATTGCAGGCAGCACATCCATAGAACCGCGCCGACTACGCCGGATTTCATGCGATGACCTGTTGTCGACGTCCCGGCGCCCCGTAACCCGTTCGGAAAGGCAAGGCAAAACCGTGCGCCGGGATGACGCCGAATTCGACGTCTATTTGGGAGACCTGGATCACAGGCCAACGCAAGACGCCTTCTGGGGCGGGCGTACGGGCTACTTCGCCGATCCCGACGGCCACCTGTGGGAGGTCGCCTGGAACCCGCATTTCGCGATCGCGGAGGACGGGGCGCGCATTTACCCTGACCGGGCTTCGCCTTCATCCGGGCTTCGCCTTCATTTCGAGGCCGGGACCAAAATCCATCCCGGCAGGCTCGGGAATTGGATCGCCTTCAGCACGGTGAGTCCCTCCGCGCGGCGCCACGACGCGATTTCCTCCATCGACCACAACCCGGACGCGCTGGTCAGCGCGAAATAGAGGTCCCTGACCGCCGGTAATACGCCCCCAGCGCCGGGATGCGACGCTCGCTGGAAGGTAACTACCCAGGCCCTTTTCCCGCGAACGGGGCGGGACTTGCGGGCTCGGACGTTTGCTGATTCAAGAATCGGATGGATCGCAATGACTTGCAGCGGCTCAGCAAGGACGAACTGATCGAGATGGTGCTGCGTTTGCAGCGCCCGGACAAGACGTCGCGCACTTCCTCGAAGCCGCCGTCCACCGATCGCAAGGAGAAGCGCGAGAACTCCAAGCCCGGCGGCGCCAAGCCCGGGCATGAAGGTCACACGCGCAGCCTCAGCGAAAATCCCGACGCCTTTGAGGATCATGCGGCGACGCATTGCCCCTGTTGCGGCCTGCTGTTCGGCGAAGAGTCCGACCGGGCGCTGATCGGCGAGTACGACGAAATCGAACTGCCGCCGATGCGGCCATTCGTGCGCCGGCATCATCGGTTTTCGATCCGCTGCGCCAACTGCGGCGAGGCGACGGCGGCGGCGCTGCCGGCGGCTGCAAAGGGCACGCCCCCTGAGCTTGTCGAAGGGCGGGCCGCGCATCCACGCGCTCGCGGTCTATCTGAAGAGCCTGCAACTGTTCTCCTACGAGCGACTGCGCATGGCGATGCGCGACCTGTTCGGCCTTACGATCAGCGAAGGCGCGCTGATGAACATGTTCAAGCGCACCAAGCCCGCATTCGAGGCGAAGCGGACCCAAGCCCTGACGGCGCTGCGGCAGGCGCGCTTCGTCGCTTGCGATGAAACCGGGGCGCGCATCGAGGGCGTCAACGCCTACCAATGGGTCTTCTGCTGCAAGCAGGCCGTCGTGCATACCGCCGCTTTCAGCCGCGGCGCGCAAGTCGTGCGCGACATTCTCGACGGCCATCGCCCGCAGGTGTGGACGTCCGACCGCTATTCGGCCCAGCAGAACCACGCCTACCGACAGCAGACCTGTCTCGCCCATCTCGCCCGCGACGCCCGCTTCGCTGACGAAAACAGCGAAGATGATGCGCCGTTCCGCCTGCGTCTGTGGTTCGATCGCGCCTTCGCGTTGGCCCGCGACATCGAAACCGCCGCCGTCTCGACCGTCCGCGCGAAACGGCGAGCCCTGGAGCGCGACCTCACCTCGATCCTCGACGCGCAGACCGTCTGCCCGCTGACCCGCGAACTATTGGACAAGATCGCCCGCGCGCGCGAGCAATTGCTGACATTCTGCGACTTTCCCGGCGAGGTCGAAGCGACCAACAACGTCAGCGAGCGCGGCCTGCGGCCCTGCGTCATCCAGCGCAAGGTCACCAACGGCTACCGCGCCGAATGGGCCGCCCACTTCGAGGCCGGCGTGCGAACGGTCATCGATACCGCGCGCCTGGCGGGCGCAGGTCCATTCCAGACCTTGCTCCAAGTCCTCCACGCCTGACCGGTCCGCCCGCACGCGCCAGCCGCAGCGCCTACGCCGTCAACCACATTGATATTGGGGCTGGGTAGTTACGCTGGAAGAACCCGCACTAAAGGGGCGCCTCTCGGTGGAAATTAACTGTCAAAGAGGAGGTCTGACCGTTGGCAGCCGAAATAGGCTGGCAATTGATACATCGCTACGCCAAGACTTCGATATTCTAATACAATTCTAGCCTGCTGGCGGCGGTTATCCCGAGGTTTTTGGCATGAGTAGCAAGTGGGTTCTAGGCGTCTTCGCGCCGGTTGGAATTGAGCACGTCGAATTCGAAACCGAGGCGGAGGCGATCCAACACGCCTTACGCGAGGACGGGGTTCCCGGCGGCTACCACGCTTGCGAACTCAAGGGGCCCGACGACAAGGTCGTCCTCGGATTCGACGAACTACACGCGCGGATGGCCGAGTTCGGTAAGACGGCGGAGCCGATGGCGCCGCAGCCTTTTTCGAAGCGCCGGCAAAAATAAGTCATCGGAGAAGAGCGCGCCTGCCCCGTTATAAGCGTCCGATGACGAACACGACCAAGAAGACCACTTATCGAGTTCTCGACGATGCCGGCGAACATCGCCCGGTCGAATGGCTGCTTGCCCGCGCCAGCGTCGAAGGATTCATGCGCGTGGGCGACGAGGTTCGCCGTGTCGTCCGCGCGTGGGATGACGGCGGCCTAGCGCACGTCGAATACGTCGACGTGTCCGAGCAGGACGTCCCCGCTGAGGCGCGACGCCCGCTGGGGCTGGACGCCACCTGGGAGGTCAGGTGACTGTGCGCTGCCGCACAACGCCTTGAGGACCATAGGAAGGACATAGCGGCTTTCAGGAGGAAAGCTTCGGATGGCCGCGGGCCGGCGAAGGACTTCGCTTCGCGCTCGCTTCCGACGTTGAAACGGCAAAGGACGGCGCTTGGAGCCGTCGATGGCCGCCGCCGAAAATCCCGCGGAGGTGTGCGGGCGACAGGCGGCGGCCCGACGCTGTGTACGCCCGGACCTGACGCGACGCGGCCCGCGATTCGAGTTCTATTCGGTCCGCTCTTACGAACGCCCTAACGAGCAGCGCGGCGACTTTCCTGCCGCTTCGCAAGAATGCGTCCGTTGATCTTCGGCGCCGCCATTGCAAACGGGCCCGCACAGCTCGATGTTCGCGTGTCCATGCAACCCGATCCCCAGCAGATTCCCCGCGAGGTTCTCGCCGGCCTTGTCGAACGGGTGACCTTCCATAACGAGGAGAACGGCTTTTGCGTCCTCCGCATGAAGGCGCGCGGCCAGCGCGACCTTGTGACGGTGATCGGACAGGCGGCGTCGATCTCCGCCGGCGAGTGGATAACGGCCAGCGGCGAATGGGTCACCGACCGCACGCACGGACTGCAATTCAAGGCGAAATTCCTGAAGACGTCGGCGCCGACGTCGGTCGAGGGCATCGAGAAATACCTAGGTTCCGGCATGGTGCGGGGCATCGGGCCGGTCTACGCGAAGAAGCTCGTCTCCGCGTTCGGCGACAAGGTTTTCGACACCATCGAGGCCGAGCCGGCCCGGCTGCGGGAAGTGACGGGCATCGGTCCCGTCCGCGCGAAGCGGATCACGGACGCCTGGGCCGAGCAGAAGATCATCCGCGAGATCATGGTTTTCCTGCATTCGCATGGCGTCGGCACGGCCCGCGCGGTGCGAATTTTCAAGACCTACGGCACGGACGCCGTCCAGGTGATGACGGAAAACCCGTACCGTTTAGCGCGCGACATCCGAGGCATCGGCTTCAAGACGGCGGACGCGATCGCGATGAAGCTCGGCGTCGAGAAGACGGCGACGATCAGGCTGCGCGCCGGCGTCAGCTTTGCCCTCGCCGAAGCGATGGACGACGGGCACTGTGGCCTGCCTACGGAGAACCTGATTCCGGCTGCCGCCAAGCTCCTGGAAGCGCCGTCTGACTTGATCGGAGCCGCCGTCGATCTGGAGCTTGCCGACGGTGCCCTCGTCGCGGACAGCGTCGGTGAGACGCCGTGCTTGTTCCTGTCCGGCTTGCACCGCGCCGAGCGGGCTATCGCCGAACGGCTGGCGCGCATCGCCGACGGCGCGCCGCCGTGGCCGCACATCGACGCCGCGAAGGCCATCGGCTGGGTCGAGGGCCGCGCCGGCATCGCGCTCGCCGAGCGGCAGAAGGAAGCCATTCGCCTTGCTCTCGGAAGCAAGGCGCTCGTCATCACCGGCGGCCCCGGCGTGGGCAAGACCACGATCGTCAACTCGATCCTGAAAATCCTCGCCGCCAAGGGCGTGAAAATGCTGCTGTGCGCTCCGACGGGACGGGCCGCGAAGCGCATGACGGAAGCCACGGGCATCGAGGCGAAGACGATCCACCGCCTGCTCGAAGTCGACCCGGCCAACGGCGGCTTCAAGCGCAACGAGAACCACGCGCTCGACTGCGACCTCCTGGTCGTCGACGAGGCGTCGATGGTCGACGTCATGCTGATGCAGCCGTTGACGAAGGCGACTCCGGACAGCGCGGCGCTGCTGATCGTCGGCGACATCGACCAGCTTCCCTCGGTCGGTCCCGGTCAGGTGCTTGCCGACGTCATAGACTCCGGCGCGATTCCGGTCGTTCGATTGACCGAGGTCTTCCGGCAAGCGGCGGAGAGCAAAATCATCCGCGCCGCGCACGGCATCAACGCCGGCAGGATGCCCGACCTCGCGCCGCCGTCGGGCGACAGCGACTTCTATTTCGTGCAGGCAGACGAGCCGGAGGATGCCGTCCGCAAGATCGTCGAACTCGCGCGGACGCGCATCCCGAGGCGGTTCAATCTCGACCCCATTCGCGACATCCAGGTGCTGTGCCCGATGAACCGCGGCGGAGTCGGAGCGCGGGCGCTCAACGCCGAGCTACAGAAGGCGCTCAACCCCGCCGGCCCCAAGAAGGTCGAGCGCTTCGGCTGGACCTACGCGCCCGGCGACAAGATCATGCAGATCGAGAACGACTACGACAAGGAGGTCTACAACGGCGACGTCGGCTACGTCGCCGACGTGGATCCCGATCTCGGCGAGATGACGGTCGACTTCGAAGGCAAGCCGGTGACCTACGCATTCGGCGAACTCGACGTCATTGTCCCCGCCTACGCCGCCACGATCCACAAGAGCCAGGGCTCCGAATACCCGGCGGTCATCATTCCCGTCATGACCCAGCATTTCCCGATGCTTCAGCGCAACCTGCTCTACACCGGCGTCACCCGCGGCAAGCGCCTCGTCGTGCTCGTCGGCCAGAAGCGGGCCGTCGCCATCGCCGTCAAGAACGCTTCGGGCCGCCGGCGCTGGTCAAAATTGCGCGAATGGCTGGCGCCGACGCCGGCGGTCGTTCCCATGCTTAGGAAGCCATAGAGGGACTACTGGCGTTCGTGCCTACGGCGCGGGACTCGCAGGCGCGAATTTCGGCTTCCCGTTACGATAGCTTACCGGGCGCGGGCCCGGCGACCGCCGCCGTTCTCCGCCTCCTCGACCGCCGACCAGAACCCGTACTTGCGCCCGTACGACTTCTTCAGCCCGGCTAGGTAGCCTGCGTGATCCTCGGCGTCATCGGCTTCGGCGAGATCGGCCAACCGGGCGAGATAGCGGGCGCCGTGGCCGTAGGCGGCGGAGTTTCCACGCCCGAGGATGCCATCGACGAGCGCGCGATACAGGACGACCGCCGCGTCCGGATGCGCGCCCTCCAGCGCCGACGCCGCCTCGGAGAGGACGCCGTAGTAGCGCCCCTCCCACTTCCCGCGCTTCGCCATGACGAGCTTGGCGGCGCGGTCGAGACGCGGCCACGCGACGAAGAATCCCAACGCCGCTTCGGGCGACCGCGACGCCTCGACGACGGCCAAGGCGCGGTCGAGTTCCTCGAATTCCTGGAAGTCGTCGAGCGCGGCCACATAGTCGCGCAGGGTCTGGACGTCGAGCGTCTTCTCGAACGTCGCCCAACGCAGCGACTGCGCGCCTTTGCGGTCGCCCTTGGCGGTTAGAATGCGGGCCTCCAGCGTGGCCCTCGCCAACTCGCGCGGGTAGTGAATCCGTCCATACGGAAGGTCTTCCTCCGACATGTGGCCGATGGCGACGCCTGCGCCCCGGCGGACCCAGGCCAGCGCCTCTTCGAACCTCTTCGCCTCCAGCAGCTTCTCGGCGACGCGCAGGGGATCGCATCTGTAGGGCGACCGCCGTGCCTCCAGCGCGACATACGCGTCGATGTCGCCGCGCTTATCGGCGATGGCCTGACGGATCGAGATCACGGCCTCCTCATGGCCGGCGGCACGCGCCAAGGTTGCGTCGAACTCGCCAATGGCGGCTTCCGGCAGCACGGGAACGGCCAGGATCGCGGCATGGGCGACGAGATCGTGCGTGTCCTTATTCAGCGCCGCAGCCAGGATCGCCGGAACGCCGGCGAGGGCGTCCGTAGTCATTTTCCCCAGCAGTTCCGGCGTCCGCTCCGCGGCGCCCCAGTAGACGTTTTGCAGGCGCCCGCTGGAATCGTCGACGCGCCCGAAGACGTCGCCATGGGACGCGAGGAAGCGCACCAGCCGTGCGAAGGCGGCAACGGCATCGAGCGCGGCCAACTCGCCCAGGATCGTGTCGGCGGTCGCCCTGAGGTCGCCCGCGAAATCCCGCTCCTTGCGCCAGTCCACCATCGACCGCGCCTTCTCCAACGCGGCGAGTCGCCGGTCGATCAGGGCCGCGACCGCCTCTGCGCCCTGGGCGCCGGCCAGCGCCGCGTTCGCGCGCTTGCGGAACGGCGCGTTCGCCTTCGCCTCGTCGAGGATCAACTCGGCGAGTTTGCGCGCGCCGAGTTCGATCAAGCTTTCGACGTTCAGGGAAGGTTTTCGGGCCATGGGAATCGCGAAGGCGGGGAAACTGAAGACAGTGTAGCCCGGGTGACGACATGGGACACTGGTTTCCGACGCGGCGCCTTGCGAGCGTAAACAGCCGCGTCCGCCCGGGTGATTTCCAAGCCCGATCGTGCTAACACCCGGGCAGGAATGATGTTTCGCGTATTGGAGTCGGCGTCATGGCGAAGGTGACCTGCACGGATGACGTGATGTCCGGCGACCCCTGCATCGACGGGACGCGCGTTCCCGCCGAAACCATCGTCGCCAACTTGCGCCGCATCTACGAAGCGTATCCCACGCTGCCCGAGGGCTCCGTGGAGGCCGCCATAGAATTGGCGCGCGAGACCCAGGGGCCGGATTGGTGGCGAACGGAGAAGAGACGCCAGTATGACGCCCTCGGCGAGGTCTTCGATGAGCGTGCGGCCCACGAACGAAAGGGAGGAGCCGCGATGCCCGCCGACGGGACCTCGCCTGGACTTTCGATCGATGATCCGATGTGGAATGCGTCGTGGGAAGATCATCTATTGGCGTTTCCAGGAGGCGACGAGACGACATTGCCGAGGATGGACCGTCGCGACATCGTCGAGCCGTGTGTGCAGGACGAGAAAAAGGAAATGAGCGAGCGCGGGATGCGCAGTGCCGCGGAATCTCTTCTTGCCGATCTCGACGAGCACGACCGCAATAGGCCCGAGCGGAATTCGGTCGAAGATCGAACAAGCGCGGAGGTGATGCGCAGAAACCGAGCTACGGAAGAAGTCGTTCGCGTTTTCGGTTACTCGCCGGAGCCGATCCGACCGTCGGCGAGAACATGACTCGGGACCGGGAGGTGTCCCGACGCCGCTTCGCCGCCGAAGCGGAGGCGATCGGGTCGAGGGACGCAAGGCCATGAACCGCCTGGACAAGCTCAACCGGTTGCGGCGAACCATTGAGGAGGGGGAGGCGACGGCTGCCTCCTGGGACGACTGCGACCTTTCTGGCCCGCCCCTGTCCGAGCCGGAGATCGAAACGATGATCGACATCCTGCTCGATTCCGACTTCTCCACCGCCTACGTCTCCGAGCGCATCGGCGAGTGGCGCCGGCATTGGGCCGAAGTCTACTTTCCGTTCGTCACCGTCGACCGTGAAGTCATGGGCGGCATCCCCGTCTTTCGGGGGACGCGCGTCCCCGTCGGCGTCCTTTTCGACAACCTCGCGGACGGAATGTCGCTCGACGGCATCCTGTCCGAATACGAAACCCTGAACCGCGCCGACGTCGAGGCCGTGCTGGAAATCCAAAGCGAGCGGTCCGTGAGCGGTTCCGAATGAAATAGGGCGGTATTGGAGGGCTGCCTCTTCGCGCCGCCAACGCGCCGGAAGTGTTTCGCATTTTCCGACTGGACCTATATTATCGGCGGAATTGAAGGAGCGCATCATGTCGTCGGCGGCTCGGGACATCAGGAACTTGACGATTTGGGAATTCGACGACTTCGTTGAGGCGGACCAGAGCGGACGCGAGTTCGAGTTAATCGACGGCGAACTCGTCATGATGTCGAATCCAACGGAAGCTCATGAGCAGATCGCAGGAAACATCGGCGCTCCACTCAAGTTGGCCATGAACAAGCGAGGCTGTCGTACCTATCAGGGCGGGATGCGAGTACAGGCAAACGACGACAAGTCCGGTCGGGACAGCTACAAGCCAGATGTTTTGGTCAGATGCGGTCCGAGGGACGACAAGAAGACGTACGTAACCGATCCAGTTGTTATCGTTGAGGTTCTTTCGCCGTCGACTATGGATAAGGACCGCGGCAAGAAACTCGAATTCTACAAGACATTGCCGTCCGTACGCCATATCGTCTTGGTCTATTCCGATCAGATGCGCGTGGAGCATTACACTTGTGGAAATGATGGTTGGAAGGACCCGGCGCCTTTGACCTACCCCGACGAGACCTTGAACCTGGAAGCGGTCGAGTTTTCCTTGGGTATGGAGGAGATCTATTTCGACCTCCCTTTTTGATTCGCCCCCGTCCAGTTCCGGCGCCGGGGGATGGACCGCGATAGCGTAGCGCGGGATCAAGGCTACCATTGCGAATGGCCGCAGCTTGAGCTTTCGACGTCCGAAAAGCACCCGCGCATTTGCAACGCCATGAACGGAGGCGAACCGTGACGCTGCGCCTGGAATTCGAGCGGATGTACGACGACCGCGACGAGTGGATCGCCTACATCGTTGGCGGCCTGCGCCGCGGCAACACCGACGTGATCGTTCAAGGCGACCCGAGGGATCGGTCCGACGACGATAACGTGAGTTTCCGCTGCTGGACCGGTCGGGAAACGATGCGGCTGGGCGATCTCAAGAGGGTACTCCTGCGTCCCGAGGCGAGGCTGGCGCCGGAATCCATCGAGAATCACATCACCTTGCTCGGCTTGGGCGCCGGCGAATGACCCACATGGCCGCGAGATTGGCGGCGCGCCCGAACACGGGTCGTTTCGCGAGCGAAGACGAGGCAATGGATTGGGTGGTCGGTCGGCTCGCGGACGCGCTGAATCCCCTGTCAATTTGGCTGTTCGGCTCGCGGTCGCGCGGCACGCCTAGACCCGACAGCGACTTCGACCTCCTGGTCGTCACCCGAGTCGAGGACGGCGAGGCCGGGCGCGACTACGACCGCGTATACGCGCCCATTCGCGGATCGGGCGTCGGCTGCGACGTCGTCCCGATCCGCTTCGACGACATCATGGAGGAGTTGGACCATCCGACCAGCATGTTCGCGGACATCGTGAAGAACGGCATCCGCCTCTATGGCCATCGAACGGGATTGAATATTCCCTGCGATCGCGTCTGTTCCAATCGGGAAGCTACGGCATGCCGATCGTCGTGAACGTGGAGGACAGCGAGCTTCTTCGCGGCCCCATCGACCGCGCTTTCCAAGCCGGATTCGCGGAAGGCATGATCGAGGGCAAGATCGAGGGAATGGCGAGCGTGCTTGCCATCGTGCTGGCCAACAAGTTCGGCGGCGACGTGCCCCACGGCCTGAAGGGACGGCTCGCGAAACTCAGCCCAGAAACGCTCAAGATCATGCTGGACGCCGCGATCGACGCGCGCACCATCGACGACGTGCTCGCGCATTCGACCGGGACGACCGACGAGAAAGCCCCGGCGCCAGCGGAATCGCCGTCCGATCCCCTCGAAGGCGTCACGCCTTCCGTGGCGCACGCCCTGACCTTGTTTTCCGAAGCGGTGCAGGCGGCATACGGACCGCGCCTCGTTCGCCTCCTACTGTTCGGAAGCCGCGCGCGCGGAACCGCGAAACGCAACAGTGATGCCGACGTCGTCGTGGTGCTGGACGAAGTCGCCGACGCTTGGCGGGAGCGCGAAAGGCTTTCGGACTTGGCATACGACATCATCGTCGAGACCGGCGAGCATGTGCAGGCTTGGCCCGTCTCCGTCGAACAATGGGACAAACCCGAGGCGGCACGTAACCCAAGGCTCGTTCAAGCCATGAAGCGGGACGGGATTGCGATTCAAGGCGGGAGACACGAAGCGCCGCCGTCCTGAAGGCCGGGAGATGTCGTCGATAACCGACCGGGGAACGAGACCCCAGCCCGGCAGGCTGGCGAAGCGGACCGGCTTCATCGGCCTGAGCCCGGTTCCGATTTGCCGGGACGTGATCTCCTCTATCGAGCACGCGCCGGAGGCGTTGGTCGGCGCGAAGTGGAAGTCCATGATCGCGGAAACGCCGCCGCCAGGATGCAGCTTCAATTGACTTGATCGACAGCCGACCTGATCGCTCGCGCAAGGAGCACGCCGCACAGAGCGGCGACTCCGATGCCTGTCGTAGTGGCCGCGATATTCAGCCGGCGACTGGTTGCCCAAGGAGCGTCGGAATCCGGAACGATGGCTTTCGGTGGACGGGGCGGCTCTCCGGCGACATGGGTGGAGAAGGCCGTGTCGATCGGGGCCGCCGTGGCGCCCCCGTGCATGCGCATCAGGGAGGAAACCGCCGTGGCGACGCTCGGCGGTAGATCGACGGGCTCGTCGACATACGACCCGTCCGGGCGTCGAATGCGATAGATGATCGTGTCCACCATCGGGGCCCCGTCCGTTTGCGACGCGCGTGGGTCGACGCATCGATACTCACGTATTCGTGAAGTCTGCGTCGTTGCGCCGCGTGTCTCCTTGCGGACCGTCAACAGAGCGGAACACGGTGCGAGTTTCCGCGTAGCGTGGCGCCGCCGCCGCAGGTCGTGGCCAATTCAACGAAGTTCATTCGCATTGTTGTTCGCCGGAAGTCCTCGCGCACGCCGGCATTGTCGCCGCTGGGCATTTCGCAATCGCGGAAGACGAGGCGCTGACGCCGCCCTGACGATCCGCCGGCGCCGCGCCGATCAACGGGAGGCTCCCGATGGCGCCGTCGCCTCGGGCGTGCGAGCGGGAACGAGGCGCGTTCACCGATGTTGTGCGTGCATACGACGGAGACCCGCCATGAGCCGCCCCGCTTCATACCGTGCCGCCTGCCTTGTCCTCGGCGCGGCGTAGTTCCTGGGAACGACGTCCGCCTCTTTCGCCGTGTCCGACTACGAATTCCTGAAGAACGCCATCCGCGGAAGCGAATCGGAGGTTTTCCTGGGTCGGCTTGCCGCGACGAACGCGAGCCGCGGCGACGTGAAATCCTTCGGGCAAATGCTGGTCGACGATCACTCGAAAGCCCGCGACGAGGCGAGAGGCTTGGTGCAGCAGATGGGCATGATCGCCAGCAACGGGCCGAATTCGGAAGCCGGAGAGGAATGGGAGACCCTTAAACAGTTGAAGGGCGATGCCTTCGACAAGGAGTTCGTTCGCTACATGATCGACGACCACAAGAAGGACGTAGCGAAATTCAGGAGGGAAGCTTCGAATGGCCGCGGGCCGGCGCAGGATTTCGCGTCGCGCACGCTCCCGACGTTGCAGAAGCACTTGGAAATGGCCGAGGGTTTGGCCTCGCGATAAGCTACGGGGCCGCGAGCAGCGTCAGCCGCGGCGCCACGGCGATGCCGGCGTGCAGCGTGGAAACGAGAGTGGCCGGCGCCTAGGCGGCCTCGGCGAGCCGGCGGAAAACGCCCTCCTCGGGCTCAAGGAAAAATCGACCTCTCTTGGCCCTTTCCCTCAATTTCTGGGCGAGGCGGCTCGGTCCCCAGAGCCGGTCCCGCCGGATTGCTTCGGCGGCGATCTCAGGGGGCAAAGCCGCAAGAACGTCGTCGACCGCGAGCGTTCGTTCGCCCAGCAATTCGAAGATAACTTGCATTACCCGGTTCCAGAAGGCGCGGGCGTCCTCGCCGTCGGCTACGGCAGGTTCCCGGATCGGCTCCACCCCGTCGCCATCGGCTCCCGGCGTCCGCAAAGCCAGCATCTGCTCCAGGTCGTCCACCCGGGCGGACGCTACGGCCAGCGCCAATCTCACGGCGTCGCGTTCCGCGATGGCCGCTCTCGCTTTCTCCTGGAGTGCCTCCGATGCGCTGCGCCGTCCTTCGGACCAGATTTCGGCGGCGAACGCCTCGACCTTTTCCCGGAGACGATCGGGTAGGTCTTCCCTTGTGGGACGCGCATAGTAGTCCCGCGCCACGGCCCATTCGACGTAGAGCGGGCCAAGTTCAGAGAACGACCCTCCCTTCGCGAGCCGCTCGCGGATGTTGCGCTGCGAAGGCTGCCGACCTTCCGCGCGGATTTCGTCGGCCACCCTGAAGAATTCGGCTTTTTCGACCATCGGACCCCTCCAGCCATTGGATCCTGACATGGGCTCCTAAGCGAACCGTGAACGTAGCGGGTAGCGCGTAGCGCGCGAATGTAGCGTTCCGCTACGTGCTACAATGCAGGCGGCGCCGGCTTCCGGCGTTGCTCAACGACGAAGTCTGCGCCGAAAACTACAACCAATTCGTCTCCGGGATCGCATGAGGTCGACACATGGCGTCGCCGCGACATTCGGACGCGCCGCGCAAGCCAATTTCGAGAGGCGGCGCCGACGCACCGTGGCCAAGGTTGACGAATCCATTCTCGTTGCTGACATCAGGACAATTCTGGGGCTTTCTGAGGCCGGCGCCTTCGCACTGGTGAGCGCAGGCCTGCCGGGCGCCGCCGTGGCGCCGACAGGGGGGGCGATGAATCGCGACGAACGCCTTCATTACCTCATGAGCCAAAAGGGCGGCGAGTCCGCACCGTTCGTTCCGGACGGGGATTTGAAGGCTCCCTTGGTCGGCATCGAAACGCCGCGGGCCCGCAGGGCGTTGCGAACATCATGAAGGAAGCCGGGTTCTCCGAGGCTCAAATCGAAAGACGCAATGCCGTAGCAACTTCCATTCCGTAGGGAGAGCAGGCGCGCCTACTGCGTCCCAACCTTACCGTCTGCTCGCTTCAAGTTTGTATTCGACCGTCGACGACCTCGATGATCCGGTCGCAACGCTTGGCCAAGTCGAGGTTGTGGGTGACGAGCAGAAAGCTAGCGCCGGTTTTTCGATTGACATCGCGCATCAGTTCAAAAACGCTGTCGGCGGAGCGGCTGTCCAGGTTTCCCGTGGGTTCGTCGGCGAGGACGAGGTCCGGGTTCATCGCCAGGGCGCGAGCGACCGCGACGCGCTGTTGCTGGCCGCCCGACATGCTGAGCGCCGGATTGTCCTTCACCTTCGCAAGTCCGACGAGATCGATCAGTTCCTCCGCGCGTGCGACCATTTCGGCGTTAGGGAAGCCCCGATCCACCAGCATCGGCATCATCACGTTCTCGGTCGCCGTGAAGGCGGAAATCAGCAAGTGGTACTGGAAGACGAACCCGATCGTGTGTCCGCGAAGGCGCGTGAGGCCGGCGTCGTCCAACGCCGCCGTGTCTTCCCCCTTTATGAGGAGTCGGCCCGACGTCGGTCGATCAAGCAGGCCGACAACGTTGAGCAGCGTGCTCTTGCCGGAGCCGGAGGGGCCCATGAGGGCCAGGAACTCGCCGCGCTCAAGCTTCAGATCGATGTCATGCAGAACCTGCGCTTCGGTGGGAAGACCGACGTTGTAGGTCTTGCAGACGCGTTCGAGCCGCAGGATCTCCTCAGGCACGGATCGCCTCCACGGGGTCGAGCCGGGCGGCGCGCAGCGCGGGCGCCAAGGCGGCGACGAGGCCGGTGAGCGTTGCGAGGACGGCGGTGTAGACGAAAAGCTGACGCTCAAGGATGAGCGGGAAAAGTTCTGAGCCGTTCGTCTGCCTGGCGACGGCGTGCCAATAGACCAGCGCGCCTGCGCCCAACGCCGAGCCGATAAGCGATCCGACGAAGGCGAGCAGCGCGCCCTGGATCAAAAAGACGCGTTGAATTTGGCCCCTGGTGGCGCCGAACGCCCGGAGGATGCCAATGTCCTTCGACCGCTGGATGACGGAAACGGCGAGGACCGCCGCGATGCCGAAAGCGACCGAGACGGCGACGAACAACCGGATGAGCGAGTTCGAGGTTTCCTGAGCCTGGACGGCGGTGAAGAACTGCGCGTTCGTCGCGATCCAACTGTCGGCCTCGACGTTGTTGGAGGCCTGGATTCGGCGGGCGACGGTTTCGGCGGCGTAGATGTCGGAGATCGTGGTCTCGATTGTCGTGACGCCGCCGATCATACCGATGAGCGCTTGCGCGGTACGCAAAGCCACGTATGCGTTGCGCTGGTTGACCCCCTTGTTGCCGAAGTCGAGAAGCCCGGTCACGCGAAGCGCGGTCGGTGCCCCGGAGGCCGCCTGGACGTTGATCTTGTCGCCGAGCGAAGCGCCCAGGTTCTTGGCCAGTTCGACGCCGAGCACGATGTCCTCGCTGCCGACTTTGGCGTTTCCCGCGACGAGATAGTCCGGAATGTGGACGATCTTGAAATAGCTCGCGGGATCGATACCGGTAAGGGTTATCGCGCGGCTGGCCTGTCCCCGGATCGCCAGCGCCGACCCCGACATCGTCGGCGAAACCGCCGTGACCTCCGGCATGGCGTGCAGCCGCGCCACCACGGTGGACCACTGGTCAATCGACAGTATGCGCTGGCTCGGACGCTGCACGACCGCGTCCTCGTATTCGCCGCCTCCGCCACGGAGCGGTCGCGCCACTTGGTCCGGCGGGATAAGTTGGATGTGCGACTGGGACGTGAGGACACGGTTGATGAAATTGGCTTCCAGCCCGAGCAGCATCGCCGACATGAACACGATGACGGCGACGCCGATCGAAATGCCGCCGACGATGAACAGGGTCTGGAGCCGGCCTTCGCGCAGGAAGCGAACGGCTGCGATCCACTCAAAGGGTAGCCAGCCCGCGGTCATGGCGCGAATGGCCGCACGCCTTGGCCGGACACGACGCCCGAGCCCGCCGGCAGCGCCCAATCGCCCGGCGCAAGCCCGTCGAGGACTTCCACTTGCGTAAGTCCGTGGAGTCCGATCTTGAGCGGCTGTTTGTAGGCCCGTCCAGCCCGCACGCCGAGCGCCCAAGGAGCGCCGGAAAGTTCGTCGTGGACGCTGCGGGCAGCCACGATAAGCGCGTTTTCCTTGCGCGCGACCTCGACGTCGACCGAGACGGTCATGTCCTGACGAAGGTAGGCGGGCGGGCCCGCCACGTCCAGCTTGACCTCGACCGAGGCGCGGTTGATGTCGACGCCCGGATTGATGAAGCTGACGACGGCGGGGAAGCGCTTCTCCGGGTAAGCATCCGCCGAAACCACGGCCTTTTGCCCGAGCGCCAGCTTGCCAAGGTTGCGCTCGTCGATCTGCAACTCGATCTGCATCTTCCCGTCGGGGGCGAGCACCAGCAGGGGCGAGCCCGGCTGCACGACGTAGCCCCGTTCCACGTTGCGCGAGATCAGCACGCCATCGCGCGGGGCGACGACGGTCGCATAGGCCAACCTTGCCTTCACGGTGTCGAGATTGGCGCGCGCCTGTTCGAGCTGGGTCTCGGCCATGACGTAATCGCTGCCGCCGGGACTGGACGTGTAGACGGCGAATTGCGCAGCATTCATCTGGGCGCGGGCGACGTCGTAGGCCCTGCGGGCGTCGTCGAGGCTCGCGACCGTGGACGCGCCTGTCTTTTCCAGCGACGCGGTGCGGTCCAGCGTCTTCTGCGCGTTGGTCAGCGTCGCCTGCATCTGGGCGAGCGTCTCGCGCGCCGTCGGCAGGACCAACTCCTGCAACTGGCGCATTCGAGCCTCGGCCCCCGCAAGGGCTCCCTGCGCCTGGACCACGGATGCGCGCAGTTCGCTGTCGTCGAGCACGATGAGGCGCTGGCCTTTGGTGACGCGCTCGCCTTCCTCGACGAGCACTTCCGAGACCGTGCCCGTGATCTGGCTGCCGATGTTCGCGCGGTAGGGCGTGAGCACATTGCCCGTCGCGACTACGGTTTCGACGATCGTGCCGCGCACGACGGCGTCGGCGACGACAGCGGGGCCGATGAGGACGCGGACGCCCTCCCAGGCGCCGAAACCGAGCGCGCTCACGACGGCGAGGGCGAACCATCGGTGGGCCCAGACCGCGCGCCGCCCGCGCGAAAGGAAGCCTCCGACGGGCAAAGCAACAAGACCCTGGGAGGAAGCGACCGATTGAGCCATTGCAGCCTCAAGGTGTTGGGCATTCATGAAGGTAAAATAGGCTGGAAGTTATGACTCTCGTCGCGGTTCCCTTGCATCAGATCATCATTTTGTTCGTTTGCTGCGCCCAACCGCGATAGCACTTGCTCCGCCGGCAACAGAATACCGCCGTGCGAATCGACAATCCAGGCTGATACGGCGCCATTGCCCAATAGAAATTTCGCGCCCTGCAACGCATCGTCGATAGTTGTATAGGCTGGGCTGCTGAGAGAAGCGCCTGCCGTGTCGGAAGGAATCATGACAATATAGTTCGACATGATAGCGATCTCTGTTGCGGTGTGGCGGACGGCGATCGGCAGAGTCGCACGCGGTCATCCCTCGGGGCAGATTCGGAAATTACTCATGTCGGTGCGGGGTTCACGGGCGACCGCGGCGCGCTTCCAATTTGCCGATACGAACCCATTGCAGTTCCCTGGGCTGGCCAGCGTTGCGGGCCGCGGGTCTGGGCGCCGCTGCCCGCTATCTTCTTTAGGCAGGGCGGAGTGAGTAGATTACGAGTCTGGCGTCCGGTCCGTCTCAAGTTCAAGTCATGCGCGTGCGAGATAGGAGGCGATCATGTTGCAAGAACAAATCGCGAACTTCTGGGTGCAACTCTCGTCGAGGATGGCGGCTCCGTGGACTACGGCGCCGCGCGGACAACTTGAGAGGGCCGGCTCGATCCTCGACGCGGATCCAATCGACGTCGTCAATGGCGAGCGGTCGACGGAGCCATACGTTCCCGCAAACAACGAGAGAGTCAGCGAGGCGTCACTGCATATTAGCTGCTAGCAATCCGTTCGAGCCTAGGGGGAACAACCATGAGTCAATTGGTTCCGGAGGATTGCCGAAAGTCCGCCGAGCGATGTCGTCGCGAGGCGCCTGCCAAGGCTAATTCCAGCGAATGGGTGGGCTTCTCGCAGGCATGGGAATCCATCGCGGCGATGTCCGAAAGGCTGAGGGCGGCGCAAGCCGACCGCGGTTGGGGCGATCTGGGCGCGCGCCCGCGCGCCATGATCACGTAGCGGTCCGCGGATTTGGCGATCACCGCGACGAACGCGCCGAAGACGCGCCTCGCCTCCGCGAACGACTTCCCCGTCGTCTGCATCGGTGGCTCGGCGGGCGGGCTGGACGCTTACACCCGTCTGCTGCGGCATCTGCCTTGCGATCTCGGCGTGGCGGTCGTCATCGTCAACCACCTCCGCCACACGGCGACGCTCCTGCACGAAATTCTTCCGAGATACACCTCGATGCCCGTCGATCTGATCACGGAAAGGCTGGCGATCCGACCGAACCGCGTCTTCATCATTCCGCCGCAGCGCGATCTGCACGTTCTGCGCGGCGAGTTTCGCTTGGCGCCGATCTCGAAGCCGCGGGGTTGGCCCGACGTGATAACCGTGTTCCTTCGTTCGCTCGCCGAGAATTGGGACGGGCGCCTGATCGCGGTGATCGTGTCCGGCTTCGACGGGGACGGCGCCGAGGCGCTCTGCTCGATCCGCGCCGTAGGAGGCGTTACGATCGCCCAGAAGCTGGAGACGGCGGAGCAGCCGGACATGCCCGAGTCCGCGATCGCCAGCGGCTACGTCGATTTCGTTTTGTCGCCCGAGGAAATCGGCGTGGAAATAGCGAACATTGCCCGTCGTGATGCACGGCGACGCGAGCGCCTCGGCGCATGAAATTTCGGTCCCACGCCGTGGACCCTTGGAGACCAGGGCAATGTCCATAACGTCCTTCACGCCCTCGCAGATCGAAGCGACGACTTCGCTCATGATAGTAGCCGCTTCGAACGAGCCTCTCCTGTTCCTCACCGGCGATCTGAGGATCATCGCGTTCAGCGATTCATTTTGCCGTGCATTCCAGATCAGCCCGGTGGGGCTCGCCGGACGGCGCCTGCCGGAAATCGGGTCGGGGGAATGGGGCATGCCCAAGTTGGGCTCTCTCCTGAAGGCAACAGCCTCGGGCAACGCGGAGATAGGCGCCTACGAAATCGACCTCGACCGCGTTGGCCGGAAACGTCGCCATCTGGTGGTGAACGCGCGCAAGCTCGACGATGGGGACGCTCATGACTCCCGGCTTCTCGTCGCCATCGCCGACGTTACGACGTCACGCGAAGAGGCGCTGGCGAAGGACGAACTCATCCGCGAGAAGGCCGTTCTACTGCGGGAAGTGCAGCATCGCGTCGCCAACAGCCTCCAAATCATTGCCAGCGTGCTGATGCAGAGCGCGCGCAAGGTGCAGTCCGAGGAAGTGCGCGGACACCTTCGGGATGCCCATCAACGCGTTATGTCCATCGCTGCCGTGCAACAGCATCTGGCCTTATCGGAAGCGCGGGACGTCGCTCTGCGCCCCTATTTGTCGCAGCTTTCCGAGAGTTTGGCGGCGTCGATGATTTCCGATCCCGCCGCCCTGTCGATCGCGATCGAGGTCGACGATAGCCTGGTCGACGCCGACAAGTCCGTGAGCCTCGGCCTCATCGTCACCGAACTCGTCATCAACGCGCTCAAGCATGCGTTCTCCGATCAAAGAGGCGGCAGGATCGTCGTCGGCTACCGCTCGGATGGACCGAAGTGGACGCTTTCGGTGAAGGACAACGGCGTCGGCATGCCGGTCGGGCATCCCAGGGCAAAAGCCGGCCTCGGCACGGGCATCGTCGAAGCGCTCGCGAAGCATCTGCACGCCGGCGTTGAAGTTTCGAACGCCGCCCCAGGCACCGCGGTCACGGTTTCCGGCGCCGCGTCCGCGGCAATGGAAGCGGAAACTGCCGCGGCCTGAGGAACAAGATCCGCGACCCCAACTCTCCAAAGGCTATCTCGGTAGATCGATCACGCGGCGATGCAGCGGCGTGAGTACGTGAGGATCTGTCCAGCGGATATCAGCATTGTAATCGTGAGTATTTTCCGAGCCTTTGGCTTCGCCATCCAAAATGCTCATATCGAATGGGTAATTATCCCGATCCGCAAGCATGCCAAGACTCTCCCGACGAATGTCGAGTTGAGCAATGGCGCGTACTGCTTCCATAGCCGAGTAAGACAATGCCATTCTCTGCTTACGATGACAAAGCTCTGCGATTGCTTTCCGTTGCCCATTTTGGCGTGATGGAGGAGTTGAAGGCAAAGAGCCGTTTGAACGAAGCTGAAATAACAAATGCGAGCAGACGGACGAGTTCGATTTTGATGAGGGTTTTCGATCAGGGAGAGCGCGACGTCGCGGTGCTGAAGATGGCCGGGCTGAACGGCATTTCGGCGGCGAATGAGCAGTCCTTGAGCCGGGCAAATCCGTCGTTGACGGTCACGCCAATTTCGCGTCGGAAGACGCGGCTTGATGCTGTAGCCAAATCGCAGCCTCGCCGAACGAAGCCGACTTTGTCGTCCGCCGCAGTATGTTGATCCGGGAATTTCCTGGAAATCTGCCTCGTCGACGCCCGTCGGCCCGGGACGGGGCCGACGGGCGTTCACTCAATAGTTGACGGTGATGTCATTCTCTACGGACGTCGCGCCGGGCGCCGACCAGGCGGTGGAACCGGCGAGCCGTCTCGCATTCCAGGTCGAGACCTTGCCCGAAAGCGTGATCTTGCCGCCCTGCGCCGCGACCTGGATCGTGTCGGGGTCGTAGTACCAGGATCGATGCAGGGCGTGCTCGATGTCCTTTTTCACGTTGGAGGCGCTGACGGGGGGCTTCACCACGACCTGATTGGAGACGCCGATGACGCCGGAAAGCGCCCGGATATCCCTTTCGGCGTCTTCTTTTTCGAAGTGCCACCCGACGTTGCCCGTCAACGTGACCCATCCGCTTTGGACCTTCACCATGATGGCGTCGGCGGGAATCGTCGAATTCCAGGCGAGACGATCGACGGCTGCCGCCGCGATGTCCTCGTCGCTGCGCTTGATGTCGTACGGCAGCTTGACCTCGATCTCCTCGGCCACGGCCTTGACGCCCTTGACCCTGCTGGCTGCCTTTTCGGCGGCCACCTTGTGCATGTAGTTCCCGACGTGGCCGGTCAGGGTGATGACGCCCGCATGCGCCGTGACGCCGATGTGCGCCTCGTTCACGCTCGGCTCCCAGCCCAGTTCGTCCAGGACGGCTTTCTTCAGGTCGCTGTCGGAAGACATGATTTTTTCCTTGATCGAGCGACGCCCAGGCGCGGGAGGAAGCGGTTACCCGCCGCCTTGCTCGCGCCTTCGAATTGACCGCGTGACGCGGTGCGGATTCCGACGAAGCCGGCCAGCAATTCCAATACTGAAGCCGGCCACGATTCCGATTTGAAGCCGGCCAGGGTTCCGATTTGATGTCGGCCACCTGACGTCTGCTTCCGCGGATCGAA
>Ga0181528_10000134_pt1 | contig 68784 bp, 57 predicted proteins | sample PEATcosm2014_Bin_47_FD_119742 | JGI IMG/M metagenome (GOLD analysis project Ga0181528, IMG submission 119742) | Peatland microbial communities from MTU Mesocosm Facility, Houghton, MI, USA - PEATcosm2014_Bin10_10_metaG | ecosystem: Environmental > Terrestrial > Soil > Wetlands > Peat | place...
GATGCAGGAGTCGAAAGTCGCGCCGCCCCAGCACTCAACGGACCAATATCCGGCCTTGTCGATGTCCTCGCAAGCCGGGACCATGTCCTCCATGGCCATTCGGGTCGCCATCAGGCTCTGATGGGCGTCCCGGAGGATGAGTTCCGTGACGTCGATTAATTTGGGCATGTATGATTCCCTTCGGAAGTCCGGCTCCCGGAAGGATGAATCTTGACTAGATCCGGGAACCTTCAAAATCAGATTAGCACATCTGAATCTTTTAGTGGAGTTTTTCAACAGTACTACGCAGTATGCAATCGTCTAATCCAATGATTATTAACGGTTTTACTCTGCCCTGACGTTCACCGGAAAGACACGCCAATTGGGCTGAGAATCCGGGCAGTTCACGCGTTCTATGTGGTCCCGGACGGCAGTCAACTATAGTACTTTTCGGCCCTTCCAGACCGGGCTTGACCCTTTTTCACCCCTTCGGCCACCCATCCTTCCAAGTTTCTCCAGCCTTGGCCGGCTTGCTCAGGATAGTGCCGGAACGGGGCCGCGAGCGGTGGTATCGAGGCAGTGGCGATTATCCCTGACTCACCAATTGAACGATGTCGCCCTCGTCCGTGGCGATCCAGAGACTTCCATCCGAGCAGGAGGCGAAGGTCGCCGAATTTCCGACCGCCTTGTAGTCCACCTTCATCTCGAACCACTCCACGGTGTCCGGCGACCAGAGGACTCGCAGCTTGCCCGGAACCGGCGAATTGCGGAGCCGGCCGGAGGGCTGAGTGGCAACGGCCAGCATGCTGCCGTCGTTGAACAATAGCATGTCGTGGATGACCAGGTCCTTACGCCGCAAGACAGGCCGGTTCTGGCCCGTTCTGAGTTCCAGCGCAAACAGTTCCGAGGGCCACCCGAACGACTCGCTGTATTGGAAGGCGACCGCGCCCCGCGAGGGGCCCATGCGGACGCGCCTTATCGTACCGAACGCCGACGAAAGTTGGCCGCTCCAGCTCTTCCCGCCGTCGTGCGTCTGAAAGAGCAGGACCGTGCCCGGCAGGCTCTTCCGCTTCACTGCCCGTTCCGGCGTCATCCAATCCGGCAATGCGGCTTCCGGCGGCGCGGCCGTTGAATCGCCCACCAGCATGCCGGCCCCGGAAGGCAGCATCGCCATGGAACGGAGATAGGTCTCCGGCGACTTCAAATTCAGGCTCTCCGACTCGGGAACGGCACTCCAGTTCCGCGCGCCGTCCTCGGTGCGGTAAAAGACCTTGCCAACCCCGAAGGCTATGCCGCTCTGCGCTGTCGCAAACCAGACTTGCGTAATGGCCTGGTGAGGCAGAAGGAGTTTCTCCCATTTCTGCCCGCCATCCCGCGTCGCAAACAGCCGTCCCGCGGCCACGTACCATCCATTCGTGGAGTCCAGGACGAAGACGCCCTCCGGGTTCTTATCGCACTTCTGCTGGAGCCAGGTTTTGCCGCCGTCGTGCGTGAGGAGCAACCGCGACTTCAGGCTGCCCGAATCCTCTTCCTCAATCAGGATCGTCGCCAGGCCGAACTGCGGCGTCGGCATGGCGAAATCCTGCAGTTGGCAGCGCTTCCCCAACTCGTCGAATTGGAACCGGATCTGCCAGCGCATGCCCTGGTAGGGGCCCGAAGCAAGCGGCGGGATTCTCCCCGCGGGGATCTCGGGGCCGAGCAAAGCTTCCTTCGAAGCGGTTTCCTTCTCATCCGGCTCCTTGGCGTCCCGCTGCTCGGGTCTCTTGAGCACCGGAGCCGACGGAGGCTGGGCAAAACCGCCCAACGGAAGCGAAGCAAGAGCGAGCAGATCGCGGCGCCGTATCCCCTTCATTGCCAGGACCCGCCCGTTCCGTCGCTGTCTTCTTTCTTACCCGCATCCAGCACGCCCCGGCGCACCAGATCCACGTGATTCGCTTCTTCCACGGCCGTGGCTGAGAGGCGCGCCAGCACGATCAGGCATCCGACCTGTTCTCCAACCGTTGTGATCAGTTCCATCTCCGCACCCGAGTGCCTGTGCGGCATCCGGTGCTGAATGTTGATGACGCCGATGACACGATTGCGCGCGATGACGGGCACGGACAGAAACGCTTCAAAAGTGTCCTCCGGCAGGTCGCTGAAGGCCTTGAAGCGGGAATCCTTATAGGCCTCCATGGAGATGGCCAGCATCTTGCGCTCTTTCGCCACCCAGCCTGTCAAGCCCTCGTTCATTCGCAGCCGGACCTTGCCGATTTCGAGCGGATGAGGATTGGACGAAGAACACAGGACGAGTTGATCCTCCTGGATCAGGTACAGCAGGCAGGAGTCGCAGTTTGTGAACTCAGTCACCAGGCGAACGACAGCCTGAAGCGTCGCTGAAAGGCTGAGGTCCCGAACCATCAGACGGCTGATCCGCTGATAGACACCGAGTTGCTGCTCCATACGTTCCAAGCGGGTTTCGAGGTCTTTGACGCGCGTCACAGTTATTATTATGCTCCCTGCCCTTGTTGCACCCGAAGATTCTGGCGTGACGTTGCTGCTACAGTAATCTAAGAATAAAACTGGGGGGCCCGCCATGCCCCAGGTAGATGAGAACGCCTGGAGGCCCGGAGCGGAGACCTATTGCCCGGAACAGGTTGAACATGGCTTATTGGAACAAAAAACGAGACGAAGACGACCCTCAACGTCCCGAGCCGCCGCACACGCCGGCTCCTGCCGTTCAAAGGGAACCACTGCCAACCTCGAACTACCCTGCCCGGCGACCGGAGGAACTGATGACGCGTAGCGCCGCCCTGATTGGCAAGAGCCTCGTGCTGACGGGTAAGATCAGCGGCCGGGAAGATCTGACCGTCGACGGGCGTATCGAAGGCGACATAGACCTGCCGGAGAATTGCCTGACGGTCGGCGCCGGCGGTCACGTGCAAGGCTCAATCCGCGCCCGCGAGATTGTCATTTACGGCGCGGTCCATGGCAACATGGAGGCTGTCGAAAAAGTCCAGATCCGGCGGAACGCGCGCGTTGTCGGAGATATGCGAACGGCCCGGCCGGTGATCGAAGAAGAGGCCTACTTCAAGGGCAACATCGAGACCGTCCGTGCCGAAGCGCCCAAGGCGCCGCCGCAGCGCCCCCAGGCCGCTGAGGCGCCGCAACAGCCCTCGCTTCCGAACGTGGCGCCCCCGGCGGGAGAAACGCGCAGAGGATGAACCCGTCACCTCCGCACGCCTCTGCCAGTCCGCCGGCAGCGGCGGTTTCGTCCGATGCCCGCAAGAGCCACGGCCTGCAGACGCTGGTCGCCTCCATGGCGTCCAAGCCCAATCTGTATGTCCTGGACTTCGGAGGCCCGGTGCAGGAGAACATCGATTTCGTCACCGGCGCCGGCCACAAGCTATACGTAGACGATCTGCTCTACGCCTACGACTATTTCTTCTCGCCGAAGGAGCAGGCTGAGCGCAATTTCCGCAGCGGCCGCATTGAGGAGTTCATCGAGTCGGTACTGTCGTTCGACGATCACGTCGCTGACTCGATTCTGATTTGGGACCGGTTGCAGTATCTGCCCCCTGCCATCGCGGAGGCGGTGGTGGAGCGACTTCGCCGGATTCTCGCGCCGGACGCGCTGTTGCTGGCGTTGTTTCGCACCGACTCGAGCGGCATAGACCGCCCGCCTTACATAAGCCGCATTCTGGACGGCCAGACTCTGCTGCTCCGCGAACAGGCGCGGCAGCGGCCCATGGAGACGTTCAATCCAAGAACGATCCACAAGCTGTTCAACCGCTACGGCGAAGTCCGCTTCTTCGTCAGCCGCGAGAGCTTGCAGGAAGTGCTCATTCGCCGCTGATACGGCGCGCGCCATGTTGGGGCGGACCCCCTGGTCATCTCTGAGTTGGGGGCCGATGCCTTGGTTGGCCTCTGGAGCGTCATTCTACGCGATGCCCTCCGCGCCGCCCGGATGCGGGTCCAGGGGGACCCGCGCGGACCTGGGGGTCCGCCCACAATAATGCTGTTAATTGGTTCTGGGCTAGACTGATATCAACCCGTCTCGTTCGGACAGTCGATGGCAACAGCAGAACATCCGCAACTCAGCCACGGGACCACCTCGTCGCGCGCTGCGAAAGTGGCGGCGACCCTGCTCGCTATCTGCCTTTCCGCCTGGTTGCTGCGGGTTGGCCGTCCGTTCTTCATTACGCTCATCAGCGCGATCCTGCTGGCGTTCATCCTGGAACCGGTGGTGCAGCTCTTCATGCGGCTCCGGCTGCGGCGCGGGATGGCGAGTTTCCTGGCCTGCTCCATGATGCTCGGGACGCTCTACCTGGCGCTGCTGGGCGCGTGGACGCAGGCAGTCGGGTTCATGGCGGACGTGCCCAACTACAGCAAACGCATCGCCGACCTGGTGGACACCGCGTCGCTCGAAGTCGAGCAGATCCAGCGGGCGCTCGAAGAAACGCTGGTTCCACCGCGCTTGCGCCAGATCACGCCCACCGAAGCGCCGGGCAAATCCAAAGCTGCAGCCCGCAACAAGAAGTCCGCCGCACCGCCCGCGCCGAACCAGCCCAACACCGTTCAGGAGGTTCGCATCCGGCAGGATCCGGCGGATCTGGTGAACCTGGTCTGGGAGTCTGTGTCGAAATTCTCCGATGCGCTGCTGCTGGCTTCCTTCGTCCCGTTCCTGGTCTACTTCTTTCTGAGCTGGCAGGATCACCTGATGCGGTCGATGCTCGGACTCGCGGGAGGGAAGCAGCGGGAGATCCTCAATCGCAGCCTACAGGGCATCGCTGACGTCACGCGCGCCTACGTGGTCGGCAACTTCCTGCTGGGCGTCGTCATGTCCGTCATCAGCTCGGTGTTTTTCTACTTCGCGAGAGTTCCTTACTGGGAAGTGGCCGGACCGATGAGCGCGTTTCTGAGCCTGATCCCTTACCTCGGTCTGCCACTCGCCCTGCTGCCGCCATTCGCGGCCGCGCTGCCCGTTTACTCGAGTTGGGGGCCGTATCTGGTCGTCGGTGTCGGGGTCGCGATTCTGCATCTGGTCTGCCTGAATCTCATGTACCCCAAGCTCGTCGGTTCGCGCGTTCATCTCAACCCGCTGATTGTGACTTTGGCCCTGATGATGTGGTACATCCTGTGGGGCGGCGCGGGCCTGATCCTGGCCATTCCCATCACCGCCGGCATGAAGGCCGTCTTCGACAGTGTGCCACGGTTGCGCGGTTATGGCCGGCTGCTCGGCGATTAGCCATCCTCTCGGCTAGACTGAGTAAATTGGAAATGCAACCAAGTAGATGTTTCCCGCCGCTGTGCCCGGTCTGCTATCAGATCCCGCATGGAGAACACGCTTAGCAAGTTGCTTTCGAGCGAGACTGACAGTGCCAAACAGTAACAAGTTTCAGATTCCCGATTTCGCCAAATACCTGGCGATCGCCCTGCTCATCGTGGCCGTGCTCCTGGCCCTCGTGTTCTGGTCCAACCGCGGATCGCAGTTGCGCCTGGAGAGCCAGATTCTGAAGACGCGCCTGGTTCCGGCCGACGAAAACTCCTCGATCGCCGTGCTGGAGGTCCGGATCAAGAATCCGTCGAATGTCACCTTCGTTGTCCGCGATGTCCACTCCAAGGTGATCCTGGCCGACGGGACCGGCTTGGATGGCGATCTCGTGGCGCAGGTCGATCTGGACCGTGTGCTGGACAGCCTGAAGATCTATGGACCGCGCTACAATCCTGTCTTAAAAGCAAAGGACAGCTTCACGGGCTTGTGGCAGGGGGACCGGACCGTTGTGGCGACTTTCCCCCGCTCCGCCGCGGAGATCGAACGGCGCAAGGGATTCGTCATCGACGTGGATGACGTGGACGGCGCCGTGGTGCATTGGGAAGAGGCCAGAACGGGGAGCAAGTGATCGACATCCACAGCCACATCCTCCCCGGTCTCGACGACGGCTCGAAGTCGATGGAAGAGACGGTCGAACTGCTCAAAATGGCTCAGGAGAGCGGCACGAAGATCATCGTTGCGTCTCCGCATTCCGATCCCGAATACACGTACGACCACGAGAAGGTGGATGCCCTGATCGCGGAAGCTCAGGCGCTCGTCGGGGACGGCATCAAGATCGTCCGGGGCTGCGATTTCCACCTGATGTTTGCCAACGTGAACGCCGCCATGGAACATCCGAGACGGTACACCATCAACCACGGCCCGTACGTCCTGATGGAACTCTCGGACATGATGATCTTCCCGAACACGAGCGACATCTGGCGTCAACTGGAAAACTATGGCATCCGCATCATCCTGACGCACCCCGAGCGAAACCAGATTCTGCAGACGAAATTCGAGCAGATCGAAAAGTGGGTAAGCGAGGGGTTTTACATGCAGGTGACCGCGATGTCCCTGCTGGGCATGTTCGGCAAGAAGGCGCACAAAATAGCGACGCGTATGCTCGACAGGGGCCTGGTACACTTCGTGGCAAGCGACGGTCACGATATCATCGGGCGGCCTCCCCGGCTGGATGTCGCCTTCGAGTGGGTGAAGGAGCGATACGGGAGCGATCTGGCGGAGTTGCTCTTCATCGACAACCCGCGCGCCGCGGTCAACGGCGGCTATGTCGATTCCTACACGCCGAAGGCCGAGCGCTCCGGGGCGAGCGGCTTTTTCGGCCGTATGTTCGGCCGGGAATAACCCCGCGGGGAACGCCAATCTGCAGATCGGCCAGTGCGGCCTGCCTCCCAGCCGACGCTCAATCTCCCGCTATTTCGTCAATCGGCGGCACGGTACGCAATATGACTTTCGCCTCGCGGAACATCGTGCGCATGTGCTCGAAATGCGGCGTGTATTGGTCGCTCCAATACTGGCGGACGCGGTTGCCGTCGACCACGACCTCGCGGATGCCCGCCTGCACGATGGCGCGCGCGCAGTCCATGCACGGCAGCAGTTCGACGTAGAGCGAACAGCCCTCCATCTGCACGCCATGGCGCGCCGCGTTGTAAATCGCGTTGCGCTCGGCGTGCTCCATCCAGAGATACTTTTCCGGCCGCACCAGACGTTCCGGCAGGTCGTCGCGAATGCCGCGCACCAGGCTGTTGTAGCCGGTCGCGCGGATCTCGTGCGCCGGCCCGACCACGACCGAGCCAAGTTTGGTGTTCGGGTCCTTGCTGCGGCGCGAAACGGTGCGGCAGATGTCGAGAAAATACTCATCCCAGGAAGGCACGCCAGGTTGCATCTCCACAGGATACTCTGAGGCGCGCGGCGCTGAGAAATTTCGTAAGCAAGCGCCCGGCGGGCCTCGAACCCGGTGATCAACGGCCGGCCGGCTCCGGGCGCTACCCTGAAGGTTGGTTCGCACACCCACTCGACCCGGCAAAGCGCGGCGCGGCGGCATCGGACATTTCTTTCGCCGCCTGATTCTCGCCATCACCCTCGCGATTCTTGCCCTCTACCTGCTCTGTTGTTTCGGCCTCCTGATGCTGCGCTGGACCGATCCCCTGACCACCGGCGTACAGGCCCAACGCCGGATCGAGGCGCTGCTCGCACGAAAGCCATATCACAAGAGTTACCGGCCGGTGCCCATGAGCCAGATCTCGCCGCAACTGCAACACGCCGCCGTCGCCGCCGAGGACACTCATTTTTACAAGCATCACGGCATCGACTGGCAAGCTGTGGATCAGGTAATTCAGGAGGATATTGACGAGGGACGCATCGTGCGCGGCGGCTCCACCATCACGCAGCAACTGGTTAAGAACCTGTTCCTAATCACCTCGCGCTCGTGGATCCGCAAGGCGTTCGAATTCGCCCTCGCGCCGGCGGCGGAACTGCTGCTGAACAAGCGGCGCATCCTGGAACTCTATCTGAACGTGCTCGAATGGGGACCCGGAGTTTATGGCGCGGAGGCCGGAGCGCAGTACCACTACCACACGTCCGCCGCCCGGCTCTCGCGGGAACAGGCCGCGCGGCTCGCCGCCGTCATTCCCAACCCGCGCAAGCGCAAAGCCGCCCGCATGACGCAATACAGCAACGTGATCCTGACTCGCATGAGCCAGATGGGCTGGTAGACGCCACCACCACTCCGATATCCACCGCTTCCTCACGGTCGCGTTCCGGAACGCACGACGAAAATGCTCTCTCCGGTTCGCCGATAATGAAGGCACCGGCATGGAACGCATTCTGACACGGCACGCCGCGGATCTCTGGCATTTGTTTAGCATCTAAATAGCAGGCATGCACTCCGCACACGATCACAATCACGAGCACCACCATCACGACCACGGAGCCGGAGGCGCTCACGTGCATGGCCGCACCGAAGGGCCGATGCTCTGGCTGTGCTTGATCATTACCTTGGCGTTCGTCGTGGGAGAGGCGTTTGCGGGCTACGTCTCGCATAGTCTGGCCCTGCTATCCGACGCCGGGCACAACTTTAGCGACGCCTTCGCGCTCGGCCTGGCCGCCTACGCGGTCTGGATCGCTAAGAGGCCTTCCAACGCCGGGAAGACGTATGGATACCATCGCGCATCGATTCTGACCGCGCTCTTCAACGCGGCGACTCTGCTGGTGATTGCGGTGGTGATCCTGGTCGAGGCCTTCTCGCTATTCCGCCATCCGCAGCCGGTGCATGGCGAGCTGATGATGTGGGTCGCAGCGGTTTCGGTACTGATGAATACCGTGATCGCAGCCCTATTGCGAGGCGGATCCGGCCACAGCCTGAACATGCGCGCCGCCTACATCCACATGGCGGGCGACGCGCTCTCCGCGGTGGGTGTCCTGCTGGCCGGCTGGGTCGTGAAGTCGACGGGTTGGGTCTATGCCGATCCCGCGGTGTCCGTTTTGATCGCCGGATTCATCGCCTGGACTTCCCTGGGCGTGGTGCGGGACGCGACCAACGTGCTGCTGGAAGGCTCGCCCAAGGGACTCGACGTGGAAGCCATGATTGACGCGATGCGCGAAGTCAGCCACGTGCAGGCGGTCCATGATGTCCATGTCTGGACGGTCTCCGACGACCTCAACTTCCTCTCGGCGCACGTCGAAGTGTCGGACGCGCGAACCATGGAAGAGTGCGGAGAAGTGATTCATGACGTGAACGAGGTCCTCGCCCATCGCTTCGGCATCGCCCACGCCACCATCCAAGTGGAGAGCGCGGGCGCCTGCGGCGAAGCGACCCGCCTCGACCCGCTGCATTGCAGTGACATCCACGCCGGCAACGCCGGGGCGTAGCGGAGCTGATTTCACGCCAGGGTTCACGAAGCGCGAGCCGCAAGCCGCCGTTACAGGCAGCGCGAATTGCACGCTCATGCCGGCAGGGCGTCATGACCGCCATGGTCGTTGCCGGATTGACTCTCAGGCCCTCTGTAATCGTCATAGAGGAGGGAAGAACGTGCCTTGATGTCATAGTCCGCAGTCGATGACCGATGGGGGGCATGCTCTGTACGGTCACCATCGCCTGGAACGTGGAAGGTTCTGCGCAGCGTAATTCTCGTCAGTCGTGACGGCTGCCAATTCTCAGAAGGTTGTCCATGCGAGCCAGGACGTCAAACCGGACCGCGGCGCGATTCCGGCGCGTTGGTCTGGCTGTTTGCTCCTCGCTTCTGACGGAGAGTTTGAGCGCTCAGGCACTGCCAATCCCATTGCGAACGCTGACGACCGCCCGGCAGGCACATAACCTCCCGATAGACGAGACGATGCGCGAGTACCCCGTCCATTTCCTCACGGTCGCGGCTCCGAAACCATGGTTTCGCGTCAGCGAACAGGTTTCGGTAGCGCCAAATTCCACGGCCATCGAAATAGTGAGAGCGCGGTTAAACAGGCTCGGATGCCAGCGTCCGGTTGAGGTGGTCGAGGAAGATGCCCACGTCGGTGACTACGCCAAGGGCCTGGCTGGTGCCACGGTCGCTAAGTTTAGTGGCAACGGCGGGATTGATGTCGACGCAAACCGTTTTGACCCAGCCGGGGAGCATGTTGCCCACGGCGATAGAGTGGAGCATCGAACCGAGGCAGAGCACGAGGCCGGCTCCTCGCAGGTGTTCGGCGTAAGCGTCCTGAGCGGCGTTCATGTCGACGATGGTGTCTGGGAGCGGACCATCATCACGGAGGCTTCCGGCGAGAACGAAAGGCACGTGGCTGGCAACGCATTCGTACATCACGCCTTTGGTGAGGCGTCCCTGCTCGACGGCAGCGGAGATGGAGCCGGCGTGATAGATGACATTGATGGCGCGCATGTGGTTGCGATGGCCGTGCTCAGCCTGCCGGCCGTCGGAGACGCGGATGCCAAGCGACGTTCCAATGATCGCCGCTTCGATGTCGTGGACTCCAAGGGCATTGCCCGCCAGCAGGGCATTCACCCAGCCGGCGCGGATCATTGAGGCGAGAGGGACATTGCCGCCGGTGTGGACCACGACCGGGCCAGCCACGACGACGATAGGTTGTCTGGCCTGACGGCAAGCACGCATGATGCCCGCAGTCTGACGAACGGCCGTCTCCACCTGCCGCTCGGAAGATATGCCATTCGACATGAAGGCGAAGGCATGCCGATCACGTTCCTTCGACTCGGGGACAACCCGGATGCCTTTCATCCCAACAACGACCCGGTCGCCTTTGCGGATGTCGCGCAAGCGGCGGCAAATGGGCGAATCATCTTCCCAGACAATCAGGGCATCCATGCGCTGGTTGCGCGCCTGGTGCCAGGAATCGCCAAAACGCACCAAGGTGCGGTGATTCGTGGTGGAGTAAAAATCCTCGGGGGCGCAACGGTCGCGCTCGACGATGCGGAACGAGGCATCCGCGCCGTGGACGGGAGAGCAGCCCAGTTCGAGCAGGCGAGTGAGCAGGCTCTCCATCTCGTCGCTCGAAGCCGCTTCGACGCGGAGACGAAGGCGCGACGGGTCGGAGTTGGTGCGACCGATGTGGAAGTGCTCGACTTCGAAACGGCCGTTGAACTCGACGACGGTGTCGAAGATCTGCTCCATGATGTGGGAGTCGATGAGGTGACCTTCCGCTTCGACGACTTCTTGGAAGGGGGGCTGGATGGGCTGCATGGTTTGGGGTACGAAACACTCTGTGGAAGCGAACGGGGCAAAGACGGCGAAGCGCGCCCACGACCGGGAGACGACGTGGAGTTTCTCCGCGGTTAGATCGCTTTCTTCCAGTGTAATGCGAGGAGTGGGCGCCGATGAGAAAAGGGGGCGCTGAGCGCCCCCTTTGCGGAGAGTTAGTTGCGGGGCCTGGAGGCCCCGCGCGGCTCTGGAGAGCCGCCCCACCATTGACGGAGTTCCATCACGAACCTTGCCGTTGGCGCGGCACTGGGTGCCGATCTGGAGATCGGCGTTCCCAGGCTAGTTGGCCTTGGTCAAGAAGATCGGCAAGCCGAGCTTGCTTGAGTAGTTCGGACGGTAGCGCTCCGTGTTGTAGGCGGCCGCAATATCGACCTTGCGCGGTCCGAGTTTGGGATCGGGTATGGTCTCGAGCGAGAAACAGCCGTTGACGATGGCGGTCATGACTCCGCTCTTGCCACCGGCCATAGCGTCCATGGCGATGTTGCCGAAAGTGGAAGCAACGAGCTTGTCGATGAAGTCGGGATCGCCGGAGCGAAGGTCGTAGGTGAGATCGGAGATGATGGTCTCTTCCTTGCCACGACGCTTAATCTCATCAGCCAGATCTTCACCCACGTTGGCCTTCTTCTGGTGGCCGAAGGCATCGGCTTCGCCGTAGCTGCGGGTCTGGTAGCCCTGCCACTCGGCGCCTTCAGAGAGGACGACGAGCGAGTAGTTGGAGGGGTTCTTCTTCTTGTCGTCGACGAGCAGGCCGATCAACTTGTCGAGGTCCACTTTGTACTCGGGGATGAGGCAGCGAATGTTGGTGACGTAGGCAGTGTAGAGCGAAGTGAAACCGGCGTCACGGCCGAACACGCGGAACACACCGATGCGCTCGTGGGAGCCGACGGTGGTGCGCTGGCGCTGGATGGCGCTCTCAGCCCGAGTGATGGCGGTGGAAAAGCCGATGCAGTACTCGGTGTTGCGAACGTCGTTGTCCATCGTCTTGGGGATGGCGATGACTTTGACGCCTTCCTTGTCGAGGCGCGCGGCATAGCTCAGCGTGTCGTCGCCACCGATGGCAATCACATAATCCACGTCGAGCTTCGCCAAGTTCGCGAGGACCGCCTTGGTGACGTCAAAGGTGACGACGGGCTTGCCATCCTTACCGATGGTCTCCGTGGAAGGAAATTCCTGGCCCTTGAGATGGTCGGGCAAGGACTTCATCTTCGCCGGGTTGGTGCGGCTGGAATGCAGGAATGTACCGCCGGTGCGATCGATGGTTCGGGTGACGAGCCGGTCGAGAGGCAGAACGTAGCGGCTCTTGCTTTCGGGATCGTCGAGGTTGAGATGAGTGAGTCCTTCCCATCCGCGCCGAATGCCGATGACTTCGCTGTCGAGTTCGGTAGCGCGGTAGGTAACTTCTTTGATGACCGAGTTGAGTCCCGGGACGTCTCCGCCGCCGGTGAGGATCACGATTCGTTTGGCCATGGTTTCTCCTGGAAAAGCTCCGGAATAGGAGTGCCATTTCAGTATACCCGCTCCGGTATGGAAGGGCGGACGAGGGGGAAGCACAAAGACATTGACACAAGAGTTGAAAGAAAAATCCCTTCAGTATCAAGATCTTGCGCGATCCGGTGAGGATGGCGGGTTGACCGCTGCGAGTAGTCTGCATCTGCGGGGGGCGCTGAGAAGATGACTGCAAACAAGGACAAACAACTCGAGGGGGCGAAGAAGAGGGCAAGACTGGCACCGGCAGCGAAGAAGGTAAAGCCCCGAGCCAAGGAGCGCGGCGGGAGCACCCGTGGAGTGTCGGCAGCGAAAGCAGCGAGGGTCTCAAGCAAGCCCAGCCAGAAGAAGATTGCAGCCGACGAGAGGCCGGGGAACGAAAGGTCGCAGACGGGGACGACGGAGCGCGCAGAGGAGAATCCACAGGACGTTACAGCCAGCGGAGCCGGGGCGACGAATGAGAACGAGGTGATCGAGAAAGCGCCTGGCAACTGCGACGATGGCGTGGGCAAGAGCAGCGGAGCCAAGAGCACCAACGGCGGTGTCGATCCGGTCAAGCCGCTCACCGAGGCCGGCAAGAAGCGGTTGGTGAACAAACTGCTTGGGCTGGCGGAAACACAGGCCACGCAGGGCGGCTTCAAAATCACGCCCGCGGACCTGATCCGGCTGATGCAACTGCACAAGGAGATGACTCCGCAGAGAGATCGCAAGGTGACCGTGCAATGGATTGAGGACAAGCCGGAATGAAGCGCGCGATCCGGTATAGCCCGCTGCCTTCGCAGGGGCGCTTTCACAAGCTGGATTCGCGATTCAAAGGATTCTCCGGACCGGTTGGTTCGGGCAAGAGCCAGGCGCTGTGCCAGGAGGCGATCAAGCTCGCCTATGTCAACGCCGGGCGCATGGGGTTGATCGGCGCGCCGACTTATCCGATGTTGCGGGATGCGACGTTGATGTCGATGCTGGCGGTACTCGAAGAGAACACGATTCCGTTCGACATGAACAAGGCGGAGAACACGCTGACGCTAGAGGACACGGGTTCGAAGATCCTGTTCCGGTCGATGGACGATTACGAGCGTCTGCGCGGCACGAACCTGGCATGGTTCGGCATAGACGAGTTGACTTACACGCACGAAGAGGCCTGGATCCGGCTGGAAGCAAGGTTGCGAGATCCGGAAGCGACGAGGCTGTGCGGCTACGGGGTATGGACACCGAAGGGATTCGACTGGGTGTACCGGAGGTTCATCCGGGGGACGACCGAAGGTTATGGGTGCGTGCTGGCACGGGCGAACGAGAACCGGTATCTGCTCGAAAAAGTGCCGGACTTTTACGCCCGGCTGAAGACGAGCTACGACGAGGCATTTTATAAGCAAGAGGTTCTAGGAGAGTACCTGAACCCGAAGAGCGGGCTGGTATATCACGCGTTTGACAGAAACGCGAGCGTGCAGGAACAGCAAGGCGACGCGGAGATGCCGCTGCTATGGGCGCTGGACTTCAACGTGAATCCGATGAGCTCCATCGTCGCTCAACGAGAAGGCAGCACGGTGCGGGTCCTAGACGAGATCGTGCTGAGCCGGGCGAGCACGCTGGACGCGTGCGAGGAGTTCGCGAAGAGGTATCCACAGTGGGCGAGAGGCCTGGTGGTGTATGCGGACGCATCGGCGTTCCACATGCAGACGGCGGGTACGAGCGACTACAACATGCTGCGGGACTTCTTTGCGGAGCACGGGAAGCACACGGTGCAATACCGGATTCCGAGAGCGAATCCGAGTGTGCAGATGAGGGTGCGACTGGTGAACGGAAAGCTGAAGGCCGCGGACGGCGAGACGACGCTGCTGGTAGATCCGCGATGCAAAGAGCTGATCGCGGACTTCGACGAGGTGAGCTTTGCGCGGGATTCGCTGGACATCGATAAAGACAACGATCCGAAGCGAACCCATTTATCGGACGCATTGGGCTACCTGATCTGGCAGGAGTTCGGCGGGCGCGGGCGAATGAATGGCGAGCGAGGCAGGCCGATTGTGTGACCAGACGCTTCGCGACGGAATGTGTTGGAGACGGTTGAGATGAGGCGAGCGGGGGATGGCCGGCGGATCCAGTTGAGAGGAGCCGCCGGCGATTCCCCCGGCTGGCAGCACAAGGTTACGGACAGCAGACTGGCGGGACCTGGGGGCCCCGCGCGGACCAGAGGGTCCGCCCCACATTGCACGAGCGAAGACGAAACTTGCGGAGCCTGGAGGCCCCGCGCGGCGCTGGAGCGCCGCCCCACGTGCATGGAGAGCCGCCCCACATTGCGGCAAGGAAGGCGAGGAAAGACAATGATCGATGTCCGAAAAGAACATCCCGAATACGTCGCGCTGAACGCGGTGTGGCCGAAATACCGCGATATGTATGCCGGGGGCGAGCAGTTCACATCCCGCGCATCGCAGTATCTGATTCCCCGACTTCGCGAGCCAAACGACGTGTTTCTGGAGCGCACGAGCCGGGCGTTCTACGAGAACTACATCGGGTCGATCATCGATTGGTATGCCGCCACGTTGTTCAGGCGCGAACCGACGCTCACGTTTGAAGGGCAGGACGATCGGGCACGGGAGTTCTATAGCGCGTTCGCGGACGACTGCGATCTGCGCGGATCGACGCTGAGCGATTTCTTCCGCAGGCAGACGAGCGAAGCGTTGGTGACAGGACGCAGTTACGTCGTGATCGACTTCCCCAATCTCGGGCGTCGAGCGAAAAACCGGGCGGAGGAAGACAAGCTCGGATTGAGCCGGGCATATCTTTGCGAATACGCGGCCGAGAGCCTGGTGAACTGGCAGCGGAACGAGCGGGGCGAATTCGATTGGGTCGTGCTGAGAACGGAACGGCGTGTTGACGAACCGGAGACCAGCGAGTGGGCGACGAAGCGGCGATGGGTGTATTACGGACGGGAAGAGTTTCAAATCTACGACCAGATTGAACGCGGCGGACACGTGGGTCCTGTCGAGTTAGTGAAGCAGGGGCTGCACGGGCTGGCCAGACAGAAAGTCGTACCCGTCGTGGAGTTCAGTTTCGGCGAAGGGATGTGGCTCATGAACAAGGCCGCGTCGCTGCAGCTCGAACACTTCAACAAGTCGAACGCGCTCGGATGGGCGTTGACGATGGGCCTGTTCGCGATGCCGGTAGTATACAGCGACCGGGAGTGGCAGGAGTGCGTGGGAGAGAGCTACTACCTTCAACTCGGTCCTCAGGACAAATTCGGGTGGACTGAACCAGAGGGCCACGTCTACGAGGTCGCGCTACAGAATATCGACCGGCTGAAAGAAGAGATCTACCGAGTGTGCTACGTGCTGAACCAGGCGCTCAGTTCGCAATCGAATAACACGCAGTTGACGGGACTGAGTAAGCAGCGGGATTACCTGATCACACAAGAAGTGCTGCGTGGCTTCGGCGACCGGGTAAAGGACACCTTGAAAAAGATTCTGCGGATGATTTCGGGAGCGCGCGAAGACGCGGTCCTGATCGATGTGACGGGTTTGGACGAGTTCGACATCGGCGACTTCAGCAGCGAGTTGCAGGATGCGGAGAAACTCCTGAGTCTGGGGATCGGGTCTGACACGTTTCGGGCGCAGGTGCTGAAGAAACTTGCCGCGAAGTACCTTTGCGACGTTCGGCAGGAGGTCAAGAGCCAGATCGCGCAAGAGATCGATGCAAGCGTGGGGCAGAGCCGACGGGCGCTTTGAAACCGGCGCGTGGAGATTCAACTCGCGTTGCGGAGGAACGCCGACAGGCCTCCGGATGCCAGCATGAATGCCGGCACGGCACGCTGAAGCGTGCGCCACAGGGACGGTTGCGGCTTCGTTTCGGGGTAGCGGACGGAATTCGGCGGTCTTGAATAGCCACGGCTGCACGCCTGGGCTGAAGCAAAACAAACAATTGGACGACAAAGGAGAGCCATGGAGCCCATAGAACAGCAGAGTGCCCGGCACGAGCCAAGCACAGAGCAGGACGTGCGGGGAATGATCCGGAACGTGATTGAAGAGTTCCTGACGACGGAGCGCCGCAAGGCAGAGCCGGCTTACAAAGCGGAGTTGCTGGAGGAGCGGAAGCGGCGCGAACAACTCGAGCGGCAGGTCAACGAACTGGTGGAAGAGAACCAGAAGGCGAAGAAATTCGCGGAAGAGAGTGACCGCAATGCTCAGATCCGAGCGGAGCTACAGCGGCTTGGGGTGACTAAGGTCGACCTGGCGCACAAGGCGATAAAAGACGACATACAGAGAACACCGGACGGCACGCTGGTAGCCAGAACGTCCGAGGGCGAGCTTACGGCAAAAGAGTACCTGGCGAAGTTCGTTCAAGAGAATCCGGAGTTTCTTCCGGCACGAATCGCCGGCGGATCGGGGATGACGACGACGCCGCGTCACAGCGGAGGGTCGAGCATCGAGCTGGAATCTATCCGGCCAGGGATGAGCCCCGAAGAGATGCAGCGAGTGAGAGAGCAAATCGCCCAGGTCGCGCTGCAGACCTGGAAGGGCGACTAGGGCAGGGCCTGCAAAGTCCAGCCGAATTGAGACGAGAAAACAAGGGAGAGAAAAATGGCCACGATTACTTCCGCCAACCTGGCGAGTGCGATTGTGAAGCTGGTAGCGGCCGATGCGCTTCCGGCGTTGATGGGCAACCTGGTGATGGGCAACCTGGTTACGCGGGACTACGAAGCAGTGTTGGCAAACGCGGGCGACACGGTGAATGTGCCGATTCCGCCGGTGATGACGGCGAACAACATTGCCGAGGGTGGCTCTGTTCAGCCGCAGAACCCGACTTTGGGGAATGCGCAGATTGTCCTGAACACGCACGCGGAAGCGACGTTCACGATTCCGGACGTCACCAAGGCGCTGGCGGTGCCGGGCCTGCTGAAGATGTATATGCAGCCGGCGATGGTGGCTCTGGCCGAGCGGGTTGAGTCGGACCTGCTGAACCTCTACAGCCAGTTCACCTTCAACGCTCCGCTGGGCACAGGCGGCACGGCGCTCACCGAAGCCGTGGTCGATCAGGCGGAGACTTCGCTGTTCAACGCGAAGGTTGCGACGGCCGAGCCGAAGTTCCTGGTCGTGGACTCGAACGGCTACTCGGAATTGCGCCAGATCGACCGCTTCACGGAAGCATACGCGATCGGCCAGCCGACGAATGCCATCGAGAGCGGCGCTGTTGGCCGGTTGAAGGACTTCTACGTGTACCGATCGCAGTTCGTTCAGAAGACGGGCAACCCGGTCACGACGAACAACCTCGCGTTCGCGCGGCAGGCGATCGGCCTGGCCGTCCGCCGACTGCCGAAGCCGCTGCCCGGCACCGGCGCCATCGCCGACTACGCCGAACTCGGCAACTTCGGCATGCGCGTGCTGATGAGCTACCAGCCGAACACGCTGGCGCAGCAGTTCACGGTGGACATCCTGTACGGTTGCGGCGTCTTGCGCAACACACACGCGGTGCAGGTCCGCAGCTAAACAGGCGGGGACAGGTAATCCCGCAGCCACTTTCCGACGATGGCGGATTGTGGTTCCTGGGGCCGTGCTGGCGACCAACCGTCAGGGAGCATGGCAGGGCGACGGGCTCCGCCAACTTGCCTTTCAAACAGGAGTGGCCAGGCATTGATTCCACCGCTTTCTGAAGGTCGCGGGTCCGTGCCGACCCGAGGATCGCTGTCTTGCTGGGGCGCTTGAATTGCCAGGCGACTGCGGCGACGAGCGCAGATTTGAATTGTGAAGACAGGCGGTGCAAGAGCCGCCGATCAAGGGGAGGCGGCCTAAGAGCCGCCTCTTTCATTTTCAACTAAGGCCGAAGGGAGCACTGAGATGGATCTGAGGCAGTACTACAAGAAGTTGCACGAGCTTGAATCAAAGATGCCCGAAGCGCACGTTTTGGTGGTGAGCGAAGAGACGGGCGACGGCGGCAAAGAAGGAGTGATCACCGAAGTGCCGCGAAGGAACGCGTGCCAACTGATTCTGGAAGGGCGCGCGAGGCGGGCGGACCAGAAAGAGGAAGATCAATTCCGCGCGCAGGAGTCGCTGCAGCGGGATGAGTTTCAACGGTCGAAGGCCGCCGCGAGAGTGCATGTGCAGTTGGTGAATGGCGAGATATTGAAACCGGCTCCGGCAGCGAGCGGGAAATAGGAGGCACAACGTGGCCCTGCTTGTAGACGGCTCATGGTGCGAGGTGGATGATCTGCAGGCCTATGACGTCAGCGCCACAACAGTCGCCGACGAGGAAGGCATCGATCTTGCGGCGAAGATGTCGCTGTCGGAGGCGTGGATCACGGATCGAGTGGACGCATTCCTGCGTTGGGAATCGGCGCTAAAGAAATGGAACGCCGTGGTGGATGAACCATTGAAAAGGTGGCACATGGCGAACGTGCTGGCGATGTTGTACCGGGATGCTTCCTTCAGCCAAGTAAACGACCGGTTCGAGAAGAAGTGGAAGGCCTTCCAACAGGATGCCGCCGATCGGAAGGCCGAGTACTTCCTGGCGGGAGTACCTTACGTGGGCAATCCGGTACGGCAACCGAGCGCACCGGCAGTGAGCGTGATTGTTGGAGTTCAGCCAGCGGCGGCGTATGCGGTTGCAGTCACGAGAGTGGACGGGGCAGGGCGCGAAAGCGCGCCATCGGAGTTGACCGCGGTCCAAGCGCCAGCCGGCAATGGGATCACCGTGTCGGCCAATGGGCTGAAGGCGAGCGACCGATGGAATGTGTATGTAACGACCGGCGACGAACCGATGCAGAAGCAGAACGGCGACGCGCTGAATGCGACTGCGACATGGGCCTTATCAGCCAGCGGATTGTTGGCGGGACAATCAGCCGGCGACGGCCAGACTCCGGATGGACGAGTAAAGCAGCGACGAATTCTGCCAAGGGGGTAGCGATGTCAACACCGACAGCACAGGTCCTGCAAACGGCGGCGAGTCTGCTGAATGCAGATGGAGGGCTGGCGACAAGCCTGACTAACTACTCGGCGCTTGCACTAGTGACGGCGACGCCCGTGGCACTAGTAAGCCAAGTGCCATTGGAGTTGCAAGAGAAGCAGCAAAAGATCGTATATCCCATCTGCCAGATCTACTGCGACCAGATTCAGAACGACGGGAAAGTGAAGTTCCGTGAGTTCTCGGGGACCTATCGCGTGGTCGTCGAGGTGACTCATTCTCAAGACCGACTGGACGGACTGACGGACACGCTGCAGGCAACCGCGGATGCAGTGAGCGACGTGTTCGACCGGAACAGCGGGAATCTCGGCAATGGCATGGTGCTCAAGCCTGGCTACCAGGCAGAGATCGACGCAGTAAAGAAGGGCGGGCTGCATTACCAACAGAGCGCACGCGTGAAGTGCCAACTAAGTTGGGAGCGCTGAGGTAGCATCCGCAGCCAAGGGTGAAGGCCAGAGTTGTCCGCTTGCGAGCAGCCAACTCGAGGCTAGCCGTAAGGAGAAACGAGGGGAGCGGGAAAGATGGCAAATTACGTTCTTTCGAACAACAACCGTTACTATGCAGGGCTGGAAAGCAACTACGGAGTGGTTCCAGCGATCGCTGCCTCGAACCGCGTTCCCGGCGTGCGGCTGGCGATTGCAACCCAGAAGTTAACGGTGAAGAGACGGGACAAAACGGGGACGCGAACTTTCCTCGGTATACCGGGGCCATCCCGAAGGGTTACCGGCTACGAGTTCGAGACGGACCTGATGGCCCAAGACTCGGGTAGTCTTCCACCAGCGGCAGGTCTGATGGTGCAGGCAGCATTGGGCGGAGCGCCGCAGCAGACAACAGCGCAGCCGGCTACGGTGAGCAACGGTGGGTTGCAGGTTGACTTCCCTGCCCCGCATGGGTTGAGCGAAGGCTACGCCGTAAACGTGAACGGCGAACTTCGTTTCGTCGAAAGCGTGCCAAGCGCGACGCGCGTGATGGTGTGCGCGCCATTCACAAAGACGAGTGGAGCTACGGTGGTATTCCCTGCTGTCGCGTACTCACCCGCTAAAGTCGTGCCAAGCCTGAGCCTATTCGATTATTGGGATCCAAGCATCACCGTGCAGCGGATTTTGCGCGGGGCTGGCGTTGACGAAATGGATGTCCAGGTGGATGGTACGGAACACCGGATGGTGTTCCGCGGCCCAGCGGCGGAACACCTCGATAGTGCTTCGTTTCAGCCCACGACGGGGGCACTTACAGCGTTTCCGACGGAACCGGATGTGCAAGCTGAAACCTGGGCGCCAGTGCCGGGCCAGCTAGGGCAGATCTGGCTGGGGAACTCGGTGACTCAGGTGCTGACGCTGACGAAGGCACAGATTCGTCTGAAGAACAACCTTCAAACTCGAAGCTTCGAGTTTGGATCGAACTATCCGCTTGCCCTGTCCGCAGGAGATCGTGAGGTGGACGTGCAGTTTGAGGTATACAGCACCGACCAGAGTGTCTTCGCAGAGTTGTATCAAGCCGCGCAGACGGAGACGCCCATCCCACTGACCATCCAACTTGGCGATCAGCCTGGCGCGATGGCAGGAATTCACATCAAGACTTTCGTACCGCAGATACCGCAGTTCGACGATAGCGAGACAAGGTTGATATGGAGCTTCGCGAGTTCGCGAGCACAGGGGACGGGCGATGACGAAATCTACTTCGCATTTGGATGAGAGTCCGAACGCTCCAGTGATGTACGAGAGCGCAGTGTGGCGAGGGTCACGATTGTGGCCCGGAGTACAATTCCGATTGCTTCGGATGTCATTGATTCGCCGGCACCGGCTCATGCAGGAGCTTGGGAGTCTGGCGTCGAAGGAAGCGTTCCATCGGGCGGCGCCGCAAGAAGCAGGCGGCGAGATTGCGGCGGCAGAACTGCAAACACGGATCGACGAGATGGTGATCCGGACAGCGTTGCTCGAAATCAAGGGGCTGAGCATCGATGGGCAACCGGCGACCATGGAGAGCCTGATCGACAGCGGACCAGAGAACCTCGCGAGAGAGATCGCTGAAGCGATCGCCGAGGAGAGTTTTCTCAACGAGGACGAACGAAAAAACTGATCGTCGCATTCCATTTCCAACGGGAGTCTCCAGCCGGGTGGGATTGCGGCACGTGCAGGAAGCAAGGGCTAGAGACGAAGCGCAATTGCGGGTGGCAGGGGGTAGAACCCACGAAGCAACGACCGATCGTCTGGAGTGGTGGCGGTGCCGTAGCCGACCAGTGTCCGGTGAGCACGACTGGAGGTATCGCGAGCGCGTGTCTCGAGCTATTCGCGATGTGGAAAGGCGGAATCGTAACGATTTCGGCGGAGTGGTGGGCAAAGGATCTGGACGCGATGACCGTTCTTGTGAACGAAGCGGGGCGGATGGAGGAGCATGCGCGATCCTAAGCGGATGCGCGCAACAGCCCGTTCAGCTAGTAAGTGCGCCACGGAGGCAGGCCGTAAGAGACGGAAGGAGGCAGTAGACCGTGGGAACAAGCAAGGGGACAAGTAGCACGCGAGCGCGCACACAGATAGAAGCTTATGTCCGCAGGCTCCTGGGATCGAACCGGCAGGCTAGCGGGTGGGGGGGCACGAGCGGCACCAAAATATCGCTCCCGAAAGTCGCCGGCAGTGGCAATGCAATCGCGACTCCGCACGCGCTGCCAAGGCAACTCGAAGCGACGGCTTACACCAAGTCCTCGCAAAAGACATCGAGCAGCGGTAGCAGCAGCTTCGGCAATGCCTGGTTAATCTCTCCGATTGCCAGCACCGTTAATTCGATTCTGAACTTTTTCGGTGGAGGAAGCTCAACCTCTCAATCGACCAGGTACCGGACGAGCAGCCGCCAAACATTCCGCATCGTCGAGAGCATTTCGCCGGAGACAGGGAGCGGCACACAGAACCTCAACGAGAGTGCCGCGGCAGTGACCGGAGTTACGAGTCTTTCATCGACGGGCGGAGGCGCGTCGTTGAACACCCCCAATTCGACAAGAATCGGCACCACAGCTCAGAGCGGTGGAACGATGTCGCGGCTCGAAGACAGGGAAGCGCTGGTAACAGCGTTAAGGCGCAGCCTGGGTGACTCGCGGGGAATCGCGGACGTACTGAGTGAATTTCAGGATGGCTTATGAGCTCCATGCCAACACTTTCAACCGGAGCGGTCCAACAATACCCTTACGTGCGTGGGCTCGCAGGCCAGACACGCGCGTTTCAGTTCGCGGATGGTTCCGAACAGCGGTATCTTGCGATACCGCAACGACGCACGTGGTCAATCAACCTGAGGCTTCTCCAGGAATTGGAGAAGGCCGCGTTTTTAGAATTTGCCCAGGACACACTGCGCACGCAGTCGACGTTTGCCTTCACCGATCCACTGGACGGCACCAGCTACCCCATATGCCGAATCGTGGCGGCACCCGTGATTGACCACATCGATGGTGTAGCACAGTCGGGGGTTCAATTCCTGATTGCGGAGGTGACACAGTGACCTCGAGCTTTCCGCTTGTGGCAGGGACATTCAACGCGCAGCTTCCGATACAACGAACGTGGAAGCCCGCGCAGGCTGTGCTGCTGACTCCAGGAGGCGACTGGCATCTAAGAACACTACCAACAGGCGAACACGTGGAGTGGCATATGAAGTTCACCGGTTTGACCACATCCGAGGCACAAACGCTGCAGCAATTTCACCGGGACATGCGAGGCTCGTACCACAGCTTCCGGTTCTGTGATCCCTTGAGCAACTTACTGGCATGGAGTGAGGATCCCACTCAGGCGCCTTGGGCGAAGACCGGTGCGCTGGCCATCACAATTGTTCCAAACCTGAACGCGGGAACCTGTCAAACGGCCCAGGTACTAAACCCCAGCGCGGCCGAAGTGCTGCTCCAACAAGCCGTAGGATGCTCGCCGAACTTCGCATATAGCATGTCCGTGATGGCGAGAAGCAATTCGCAAAGCACGATGGGGATCGTGATCGGCGTGCAAAGACGGACTGTTACGCTGGGCGGGCAGTGGCAAGAGTACCAGTTTACCGCGGTACCGGGCGGCGCAGCGGATCAAGTCGTATTCGCGATCGCTATCCCGATGGGTGGCGAGGTAGAACTGGGCGGTGTACACGCAGAGTTTGGCGCGTGCGCGCCAGAGTACCGAAAGTCCGAGGGCAGACAGGGCTACTTCCCAAAAGCGAGATTCAAAGACGACCTGCTGGTGGTGTGCTCCGAGGAAAGTGGGAACATCTCCGTGGACACAACAATCGTGGCAGGACTAGGAGGATAACAAGCAATGGTCCCGGTTCATCAGGAAAAGTATGTCGAGGAGCTACTCACACCCGTACTGCTGTTCGATTGCACTCTGACAGACGGCCAAGTGGAACGGTGGAGCACGCATAGCGCGACGTGGCAGAACACTGTGTATAGCCCGCGCGTGGTGGGTAACAGCGGGTTCCGGATCGGACTGCTCGCCGACGACGGCTCCGACTGGGGCAACCGGATGACCGTGACACTAGCTAACACCGACGGCTACGTCACGAGCTTGCATCGCACAGAGAACTTGAAAGGCTGCGCGTTGCTGGTGAGCTTCGCGTTCCTAGACCCGGAGAGCGGTCAGATCGTTTCCACACCCGAGGCTGTCTTTGCGGGTATCGGCGATGCGCCTGAAGAACTGACGACGAGCGTGGGACAACTCAACTTCACCAGCCGGTTCAGCTTACAGAGACTGGCTCTCCCGCCGACGCGAATCCAGGAAGCCTGCCCGTGGTCTTTCCCACGAAACGCAGCAGAGCGAGCGGAGGCGGTGAGTGGCGGGGCTAGCGGGACGTACAGCCGTTTCTATCCATGCGGCTACTCGCCTGACCAGGCGGGCGGGTGCGGCAATGTGGACGGGGGCGGAAACCCTTTCAGCAGCTGTGTGGGAACCCAATCGGACTGCGCCGCACGTGGCATGTGGCGGCAGGACGCCCGCGGGCAGGCGACAGCGAGATTCGGCGGATTCCAGTTCCTGCCATCAACCTCGCTGGTGCGAAGCTCTGGCTCATCGCAGAGGTTCTGGTCGCAAGCGGTGGACGGAAGAGCCAAGACCAATGACGCAGTGCCCCTGGTATATGGGACTGTTCGCTATCCCACACCGGTGATCTGGGCTTGGAATGACGGAAATTTCCTGATCTGTGAAGCCCTGATTGGATCGGGACCAATTCAAGGCATATCACGGCTCTGGGTGAATGGAGTCGAACTGCCGCTCGGAGTACCGGGCACAGACATGTCGGCGACCGGTTGGTACGACGTGCTGACGACCGGCGGCCGAAATGGAACGTTCGATCCGAACTTCACGGATAGCCAGGGTAACCCAGTCAGCGATCCGCATGGGAGTTTGGCGGTTGTAAGCGTCCACGTGCCAGCAAGCATCAGCAGTTCCAATTCGCTTCCAACCATCGAGGTGCTGGCGCAGGGATTGGTATTGCCGCAGTACGACGAGCAGGGAAAATTACTGGCGCCTTTCTTCACCTCAAACCCAGCCTGGGCGTTGCTCGATATGTTGAAGCGGTGCGGGTGGCAAGACAGCGATTTGGACATACCCAGCTTTGCGAGTGCAGCATTGTTGCTCGGTCAAACAGTTCTAGTTTCAGCCGGGAGCGATCTAACGGCCGTGGAACCTTGGGCGACATTCAACTATGCGCTACTCGACCGAAAGCCGTCTATCGATATAGTCCGGGGGTTGCGCCAAGGCGCGGAACTGCTTCTAAGGCTGAACGAACAAGGCCAGATCAATGTGATCGTCGAGGGGACCATCGGCAATCAACAGTCCGTTCAGATGGGACATTCCAACGCGACCTCGCCACTGAACGGCGGCTGGCCCTCATTCGAAGCTAATGATGGGTCGACAGCCGAATGCACGATACTGGCCAACAGACAGGGAGACATCGACCTGCGGCTGTTTTGCCAACCGACGAGCCAAACACCTAACCGTCTGACTGTGGAATATCAGGACTCGCTCAACGATTATGTTAACGGGAGCCTCTCGTTAGTTGATCTGGACGACGTAGTTAGGGTCGGCAGCGAAATCCCGGGCATATGCAGAGCAATTGGTATTCCGGGTCAATCGCAAGCGGAGAGGATTCTTTCGAAGGAACTCGCCCGCGGCGTGGACGGCAACCTGTTCGCAGAATTCTCAACGACGGTCAAGGGCCTCGGGATGCAACCAGGCGATATTATCACCCTGACAAGTGGCGATTACGAACTTGCCCGGGCACCGTTTCGCGTGCTGCATCTCAGTGCCGGTCTGAACTTCGAAACCGTGACGGTGCTGGCGCAGACACATGACGATGGCTGGTATGGGCCTGGGACAGCCGTCAGCAGCAGTTCCACCGGATGGCCGTCTGCTGTCAACTCTGGAACGCCGCTACCGATCGCCGGCTACACGTACAGTGCTGAGAGCGGCCATCTGTTCAATATTCAGGAGTCGTCAGTTTCCCTCGCAGATGGGGGCGCGAACGAGTTACTGGTGGTGCAGTTCCGTCCGCCAAGACAACAGGTCGCATCGTTGGCCTCGCCGGGGATCACTCAGCCCGCTGCAATTACAGCAGGAGGGACGCTCAAACCTGGTTCAGGCGCCTTGTATTACGCGGTAACAGCGCTAGACAGTGCAGGAGCAGAATCACGGATCTCGCAAGTTGTGCAAGTGCTGACAGAAGCCATGGAATCGAGCTTCGGCGTTACCATCAACGGTCTGACTACTCCGGCGGGCGCGGCAGGCTTGCGCGTCTATCGAGGACAGAGCGCCTTCGATCTACTGTACCTTACGGACATAGCCGCAGGTCCCGCGTCCTGGACAGACCAGGGTGGGGATGTCTCGCCTATGCGGCCACCGGATCCGAGATACGATCACGCTGATTTCTACTGGCGGGAAGAACTAGCGGGACAGCTCACGATAGAAAGCCTGTCGAATGATACGATTGTCGTGCCCGACGGCAATTATCAGACCGACCAGTTTGCGGGGAGCGCGATCACCGTTGTTACTGGCAGCGCAAGATACTGGCAATCCACAGTGGCCGCCAACACGAACACAACGTTCACTACGGCCGACCAACTGCCCGCTGGGTTAGCAGTGGGAGACACGATCGCGATTGCGGATTCAAGCTGGCGTCTGGCCGGAAGATCATACAGTGACCAGATGACATGGGAGGCGCCGAATCGTGCGGGCCTCACAATTGAGATCATCGGCAGATCGTGCACGGCCGACGGGATGGAAGCGCCCGAACAGCAGTCATTCCTCAATTGCTACACCCTGATCGGTGGCTCGGGGAACCTGATGGATAGCCGTGTGCCCCCTCAACCTTCAAGTATCATTGAGGCACCCGCGGACGGCACGATTCTGCTGAGGAGCATCACGACGGACACGCTGACAGGAACGAATACGGTGAGTGATGCGATTCTGGTCACGTACTCCAATGATGAGACATCAACTGTAACTTCGTTTTCGCTCGTAACTCCAATCGCGGCAAACGACTCGACTCTCCCGGCGACCGAGGTTGCGTCGCTTGCGCAGAACACGTATGTTCAGGTTGATTCTGAAATCATCTGCATCAACGAACCCACCACGGATGGATCGGCACGATGGATCGACCGAGGAGTAGGGGGCTCGACGGTAGCTGCCCATTCGGCGGGAGCGACGTGCGTCATCCTTGAAAGGAATCTGCACACGGTGCCGTTGGGTGTGGGATTCTTCGCTAACCCAACGCACACCGACTTCCAGTACCGATTCCTCTTCCCTAATCGCCGGATCGCCGGTGCCGAGTTGTACCTCACAAATACGAAAGGTACCGGACCCGGACAAGATGTCAGCTTCCTCAGCAATGGAACAAATGGGTTGCACACGTTCGAAGGTGCCATGCTGGTGCTACAGGTTTCCGGCGTCCTCTCCCTCGAGAGAGACGCCGCAACGTCTGTTTCGATTGACCGCGTGCGAGTCGTCCGGGACATTCAGGCGTTTGTTGATTCGCCTCCTTCTGGAGGCAGTATCGCAGTGGTGGTCAAGGCGAACGGGAACCCTATCGCAACGTTGACTGTGCCGGATGGCACCGTACAGTCCGGATCCTTCGTTCCGACCGGAACGCTGGCACTCGCAGAAGGAACTAAGGTGAACATCGACATCACGTCAGTTCCCCAAGGGACCAACACATTCTCCGGAAAGAACTTATCACTCCAGATCAGGACGTGAGCCGCGATGATTGTGCGTATCGTCGCCGGGTAGGCTATTCTGCAGGAAGATGTCTCGCTTGAAGCGTCCAGTCCTCTTGGCCATTCCCGCAATGTGTGTCATCTACGTTCTCGTTCTCCCGCCCAGTAAGCCGGCGGAGACGACGAAGCTTCCAGGCTTTGTCGATGTTGCGTCTCGCTCCAGGATCACTTATAAATCTAACAATAGTCTGACCGGCAGGAAGTACTTTCCTCAACCGATGTGCGGTGGGATCGCAGTCTTCGACTACGACAACGATGGCCGCTTGGATATTTTCTTTACGAACGGGGCGAAATTCCCCGAAATGCGGAAGGTAGACCGATCGTTTTATAACTGCCTGTTACACCAGAAGGCTGATGGGACGTTTGAGGATGTAACCGAGAAGGCGGGCTTGACTGGCGCAGATCTGGACTACAATTTTGGCGTCGCCGTTGGTGACTATGACAATGACGGATACGAAGACCTGTTCATCGCCAGCGCAGGCAAAAATGTGCTGTACCACAACAATGGAAATGGCACATTCACGGATGTGACCGCCGAATCGGGTATCGGAGTTAAGCCCGATAGAACTCTCAGCGTGGAGGCGGCGTGGTTCGACTACGACAATGACGGCCTCTTGGATCTGGTTGTGTCCAATTACACCTACTGGACCCCGGCGCTGGACATCCACTGTTTCATGGGAAACAGAGACTACTACTGTGATCCAAGAAGCTATCCCAGCGTTCCGCACAGGCTCTATCACAATTTAGGGAACGGTAAGTTCGCCGATGTGACAGATAAATCTGGATTTGGCGCATCACCTGGAAAGGGCATGGGCATATCAATCGCCGACTTTAACGATGATGGTTGGATGGATGTTTTTATCGCCAATGATACAGAGCCAAATGCACTTTTTATGAACAAGGGGAATGGGACCTTTGAAGAGGTCGGCCTGCAGATGGGAGTCGCTTACAACGACAATGCGCAGACTGGTTCCTCAATGGGCTGTGACGCGAAAGATTTCGACAATGATGGGAAAGTCGACATTTTTTACAACAACCTGTTTGGACAGATTTGGGCACTTTTACGGAATCGTGGCGATAGATTTCAATACTTCTCTTATGAGTCGAAAATTAAACAGCTCAGTGCTCCTTTCTCCGGCTGGAGCAATGCATTTATCGACTACAACAACGACGGGTGGAAAGACATTTATTCGGCCAATGGAGACGTGGACGACGTCAACGAAAACTCGCGGCACCACGACACTCTATTCGAAAACGTTGACGGCAAGACCTTCGTGGACGTCTCCAGTCAAATGGGCGCGGACTTCCTAACGAAGGGGTTCCACCGAGGCTCGGCGCTCGGCGATCTGAACAATGACGGTTCCCTCGACATTGTCGTCACCTCGTTGAATGAAACGCCTCGAATTCTGATGAACACCGCTGACAGCGGAAACCACTGGCTGGTCCTTAGTCTGACCGGCCACAAAAGCGCCCGGGACGCGGTTGGCGCCAAGGTAAAGATAACGACCGCCGCAGGTCGCACTCTTTACAATCACGTGGCCATCAGTGTAGGCTTTATGTCCTCGAGCGATAAGCGGATCCACTTTGGTTTGGGTCGGGAGACGGAGGTTTCTTCAATCGAAATCCGTTGGCCCAGTGGTACCAATCAGACACTGCGAAACATCAAGGCGGATCAGTTTCTCAAAATCGACGAACCGTTGCCGAACAAGAAATAGGTCAGTCGGTCGCCATCACTGGATCGTTAGAGCTCAAGGCGGGAGGGTGACCGAGCGCAGGACCTGCCACTTCGCAGCATCCAAATCCACGCCGGAACAAATGGAAATGCCCGCTCCTTCAGTTCCACCCGCGATCTGCGCAGTTCGCGTGAAGTCCTCACCGTTCATCGCACCGACGAACAGGCCGCATAACGAGCGCTTAACAATTCCGCGCTCGTTCGGCCAGCACACGCTGAAGTTTGGTCCTGAGCGCGGCGTTCCAAAATGCGGAATCCCGGGAGACCGGGCTTGGCCAAGTCCAGTTCAACTTCATGTGATCCGCTCTCCACAGCGTCCGCAGGAACGCCCGGCGCTCCGCAAGAGCGTCTCAATCCGGCCCGGGCTTGATTCCGTATCATTCCCCCAGTAGCGCCCGTACCGTCATGCAAGACCGAAGATCCGTCTCCCATTATCGAGCCTCAATTTGTCCCCTCAGACATGAGCAGCCAATCGGATATCCCTGCTTTCCAAGATCTGCTTCGGCGCCCCGCTCCTGGCCACCTCGAGCATGGCGCGGCAGATTTGCTCGGTGCTCAGAATGGAATTGGGAAGAGCCCAACGAAGCACGGGCAGAAGAGGCATCATGAGCGTGTATACCACCCGATACACCGCCGTCCTGGAGCGTATTCCGTGTAGAGGTTGAATCGCGCCCGGCCGAAACATGTATGCGGCTTTGAAGGGCAAGCGCAACAACGCGCCCTCGGTCTTGCCTTTGACTCGCGCCCACATCATTTGCCCTTGTTCGGAACTGTCCGTGCCAGCGCCAGACACATAGATGAATGTCATTTGCGGATTGAGCCCGGACAAAGTCTCCGCAGCCGCCAGCGTGATCCCGTAGGTGATACGAGCATAGTCGGCCTCCTTCATTCCAGCCGCCGAGATTCCGAGGCAGAAGAAGCAGGCATCGAAACCGGACAGATTCGTATCAATGGACGCGTAGTTCCATAGGTCCGAGTGGACGACCTCGCGCACTTTCGCGTGCTGTACACCCGTCGCGGTCCGTCCAACGGTCGTCACGAGTTCTACGCCGGAGTCGAGCAGACACTCCCGCAGAACGCCCTGCCCGACCATGCCTGTCGCTCCGAAAAGAAGTACTTTCATGCCTTGACGATTTCTTTCGCTGACCAGTTCACACCCGTCAGATGCTCGGAGACCTCCCAGAGTCGCCGCGCGACCTGCTCGTCCTTCGCCGCCGGAGCAATATAAGCCGGAGCCGGCGCGCCCTTCATTTCATAGAAGCCATCGGGACCGTAATAGGCTCCGCCCTCGGCCTCCGGCGACGTAGCGGCGAATAGCGTGGGCAGTGCGCCGGCAGCCGCGGATTGGCTCATGAAGGGTCGCAGAACGCCACTGATCTTCGAAAGCAAGGCGTCGGGGCCTGGGCCATTCGCAATCAGCTCGGTGCGGGCGAACCCTGGATGCGCGGAATTGCTCATGAGTCCCCATCCGTTCGCATCGCTCTTCCGCTGGAGTTCCAGCGCAAACATCAGCATGGCCAGCTTGGACTGGGCATAGGCCGGCCATGCTTTGTAGGCACGCTCCCATTGCAAATCATCGAAGTGGATTGATGCGCCCATGCGATGCGCTCCGCTGCTCAGATTGATTACGCGCGGACGCAGGCTTTTCCGAAGCAGCGGCAGAAGGCGTGCGGTCAGTGCGAAATGGCCAAGATAATTCGTGCCGAACTGCAGTTCGAAGCCATCCGCGGTTGTCCGGCGCGTCGGTGGGGCCATGACTCCGGCATTGTTGATCAGCAGGTCAATGCCGCGGTTCGCAGCCGTCAATCGGCTGGCAAACGCGGCGACCGAACCGAGATCGGCAAGATCGATCTGCTCAAAGCGAACTCGCGCCTGCCGATAAGCCCCGATGATCTTCTGAGTTGCGTCCTGGCCCTTTACTTCACTTCGTCCGGCGATGATGACCTCCGCGCCGGAGCCTGCGAGCGCAAGCGCGGTCTCGTAGCCCAGCCCGCCAGTTCCCGTGACGACCGCCAGTTTGCCCGTCTGGCGCGAGATATCGTTGATGGTCCATTTGGACATTCTGGTTCTTCCTTCCATTCTTATTATGCCTGAGTGCTCACTCATAAATCAGTTCCAAAACAACCAACTACTCCGCTACGATTCCGCTCCAGAACACTTCGAATCCAAACTTCCGGAAACTGGCAGCACTGGAGGGGTTCCTGGCCATGAACTCCATAGTCGCCCCCGCTAAAGCTTCCATGATCGCAGTGAAGAACTCCATCGGGAGATCTCGAAGCAGGCCGCGGGCGACCGCATCGCGCGCCATCACTTCGATTTCGGAAAAAGGCGCGAAACCGACCGCTCTAGACTCCTCCGTGAGCTTTTCGGATACCAGGAGTTGGGCCAGAACCTTACAGGGGTCTGGGTTCGCGACGCCCCAATTCACGTAGGAATCCCAGACGTGCTGAAGCTTGCTGCGAACGTCACGCTTCCGGGCGAAGCCGGACATCAGCGCGCCCGCCAGTTGCAGTTTGATTTCGCGGTAGAGCGCGTTGACCAGATCGTCCTTGGTATGAAAATAAGTGAAGAGCGTTCCCTCGGCGACTCCCGCCACCTTGGAAATTGCCGCGGTCGGCGCGGCGAGCCCGTGTTTCGCGAACACCTGCTTCGCAGCGGAGAGGATAGCCGCTCGTTTGTCTTCACTCTTGGGTCGTGCCATTGGGTTCTTACTCGTTAATGAGTTTATACTCAATAATAAACGTGATACCCCCGCGTTCGCAAGCCCAAAATACATGGCGAACTCAACGGGCTCAACCCAGGCGAGAGTTCAGACCAGACACGCGCGAGGCTACGCTTTGAAGCCCAATCATTCGCGCTGCATCTAATACTCGAATGCACAGCTTCGGCCTGTGCCATGGAGGAGTATCGCTTGATTCATCGCGTTGTCGTTGTAGGCGGAGGATTCGCCGGTCTATACGCGGCTAGGGCACTGAAAGACAAGCCCGTGGATGTCACGATGATCGACCGCCGCAACTTCCACCTCTTTCAGCCGCTGCTCTATCAGGTGGCGACGGGAGGGCTTTCGGCCGTAGACATCGCGTCCCCGCTGCGCGTCGCATTGCGCGATGCCAGAAACGTTCACACTCTGCTGGGTGAGGTCACGGGCTTCGACGTCGAGCACCACATTGTGCTCACGAAGGAGCGGAAGGTCCCTTACGATTCGCTGATTGTTGCCACCGGTTCGCGCCATCACTATTTCGGCCACCCGCAATGGGAGCGCTTTGCGCCGGGACTCAAGACGCTGGAGGACGCGCAGGAGATTCGCCGTCGAATCCTCACAGCCTTCGAATCAGGCGAGATGGAACCGGACGCGGAGCGCCGCCGCGCCTGGCTCACTTTCGTGATTGTCGGCGGAGGTCCGACGGGCGTGGAACTTGCAGGCGCACTGGGCGAAATTGCGAACGACACGCTTCAGGGCGAGTTCCGCAACATCCGCCCCGAGGAGGCGCAGATCTTCCTGGTCGAGGCGTCGCCGCGCATCCTCGCGCCGTATCCCCCCGAACTTTCTGTCAAGGCGGAACAGTCGCTTCACAAGTTGGGGGTGCTGACTCTGACCGGCGCGCGCGTCGTTGCGATAGACGGTGATGGCGTCGATCTTGAAGTCTCAAGTGCACACCGGCACATTGAGACGCACACCGTCCTCTGGGCAGCCGGCGTGCAAGCTTCTGATCTGGGAGGCATCCTGGCTGCACGGACGGGAGCGACGCTGGACCGCGCGGGACGCATCACAGTCGAGCCCGGCTTGACTGTGCCGGGCCATCCCGAGATCTTCGTTCTAGGCGACCTCGCAGGCGCCACAACAGCCGGCACATCGGCTGAGCCGGCGGTCGCACCAGTCGCCATGCAACACGGCCGTTACGCCGCGCGACTGATCGAAGCGCGATTGAAAGGCAAGTCCGTCGAAGCCTTCCGTTACCGTGACCGCGGCAGCATGGCCACGATCGGGCGCGCCTCTGCCGTGGCAGTTGTCGGCGGGCTGAGTCTCAGCGGGTGGCCCGCCTGGGTGACTTGGCTTTTTGTCCACCTGATGTATCTGGTCGGCTTCCAAAACCGGTTGCTCGTTTTCATCCAGTGGGCCTTTCAGTATTTCACCTTCAACCGGCGAGCCCGGCTGATCACCGGCGAACCTCCGGCGCCCCTGCCGGAGCGGCCGTGCGCGGAGGCCGACTCTTCCGCGCCTCAATGAAGTGCATGGACCGCCTATGGGGACCAGTGGCGCGCCGCGCGTCGCGCGTTACCCACAACCATTTGCCACGAACCGTTTTGTAGAGCGCTCGGGAGTCAATCGCGTGGTAGCTGCGAGAGGTTCTCGCAGGCACTAAATTCGGCGACCATAATTGTCGCCGGCAGCTCAGTTGCCCGGCGTCTGCCACACCGGATTCGTGCGCCCTTGCAGTGTCCGCGCCACATCCATATCGAGGTCCAGCACGATGATCTCGTTGGCCGTCATTTTCAGCCAGACGCCGGGGCAGAACAGCGACTGCTGCGGCCCCACGCCCCAGAAGCGGCCCAGGTTGTGCCCGTTCACCCAGACGTAGCCTTTGCCCCAGCCGCGGAGATCGAGAAATGTATCGCCCACCTGGGTCAGATCGAAATTCGCGCGGTAAAAGGCCGGTCCCGTGGCGGGTTTGGATCTGAATTTCAGCTTCCAAAGATCATCGAGCGGAAGCGGGAACATGTCCCAGCCCTTCAGCTCCTCGCCATTCATCTTCACCGCACCCACGATCCCTTTCCGGTCGTCCACTAAATGCGGACCGAAATTCACGCGACCTTCGGAATCCACCAGAATCTCGAGCGGCGCTGCGCTGCCGAGCGTGACGTTCAGCGTGGTCTCGTGCTTGCGCCGGTCCAGAACTCCGAGCAGGTTCCCCTTTTGCGACACCAGAGCGTAATCGCGAGCTTCGTCCACTTCCAGCTTTCCGCGCACGAATTTACTCATGGGGTGACGGTACAGAATCAGCCCATAGCTTTGGCCTAACGATTCCATGTACGCCGGTGATTGGCCATGTAACGGCGAGCCGAGCAACTGGGTAAGCGGGGCGCTCGACTTGAACTCAAGCTGCGGGATTTCCACCATCGGCATAGCCTCGGGCGGCTCGGGGAGTGTCTCTCCCGCAGCTAGATACTTCTTGAAGACTTCGCGCAGCGCGTAGAATTTCGGTGTTAGCCGGCCCGCCTCGTCGATGGGCGCGTCATAGTCGTAGCTCGAGATGTCCGGCTCATACCGGTCATCGAGGTTCGCGCCCGCCATCGGCCCCCAAGTGGTTCCGCCGTGCACCATGTAGAGGTTGACGCCGATGCCGCGCGAGAGCAGCCAATCCAGATTCTTCGCCTCCTTGGCCGCGTCCGTCCTGTGATGGTTTTCGCCCCAGTGATCGAACCAGCCCGTCCAGAACTCGCCCACCATCTTCGGCACACCTGTACGGAACTTTGCGAAATTGGCGAACTCCTTCTCGGGATCGTCGCTCGCGCCGAAATTGATCGCCGCCAGAATACCCGGCAGCGGACCGCCAGCGAACATTTTGTCCTCGGACCCATCGGCTGTGTAGAGCATCCCGTCGAAGCCCGCATCGCGCAACATCTTCAGGATGGCGCCGGTGTATTCGTGGTCATTACCAAATGATCCGTACTCGTTCTCGACCTGAACCATCAGGATCGGTCCGCCCTTGGCGACTTGCAGGGGCGTGGCGATCTCACCCACTTTCTTGATATAACGTTCGGCCGCGGCCAGGAATTGCGGGTCTTTGGTGCGGATCTTCATTTCCTTGTTGGCCAGCAACCAGGCGGGCAGCCCGCCCAGATCCCACTCCGCACAGACATACGGGCCCGGGCGCAGCAGCACGAACAGTCCCTCTTCCTGAGCCGCTTTGAGATAGGCTTTCAGGTCAAGATCCCCCGTAAAATCCCACACGCCCGGCTTCGGCTCGTGCACGTTCCAAAACACGTACGTCGTCAGCGTGTTCAGCCCGAGCGCACGCATCTTCTTCATGCGGTCGTGCCAGTATTGGTGCGGCACGCGCTGATAGTGCATTTCGCCGGAGCGAATCACAAACGGCTTGCCGTCGAGTACGAAATGTTCGCCCTCGATACCGAAGGTGTGTTCGGCCGGAGCCGCATACAGCGCCGCTCCGGCGAAAACGCATAGCGCTGCGAACGAATGGATAGATCTGAGGATTCCAGTCATGGGACCACTTTCTCGGATAGCCTGGCAGTGCCGCCGATTGAGCGCTTCCGGCAACCAAACCTTCAGGATGCCACGCTCGGCCGACCAAAGCCGAGGGGAATCTCGGCGCGGCGCGGTTCGGAGCGAGAGGCAGCAGCGGTGCAGCACGAGCCGGGATTGCTGCGATCGTTGCACTTCAGTAGCTACATAATTTATGTTCGATTTCTAATGCCAGCATGCGGCGGTTTGAGTGGGACCCTGTGAAGGTACGGGACAACCAACGGAGACACGGCGTCACCCGTCAACGCCTCGATTGAGACCATCGCTGAGTAAGCCGCGCTTTCGACCGCTATTACGGAAGTGATCAAGGTGATGCTCGCTGCGGATCAAAAGCCAAGCTCCGTTTCCGGGAATCGCCACGCGGAGAGCCCGCAGCGTCATGCGAAAACGAGACCATGCGCTATGCCCGGACGGGTTCGGCTTGCAATTGGTATCCCCATGGGGAAAGTGGACCGGAGGGTTCCACCAAACGCTGCGCCAGTGCGGCTGCGATGAGGCGCGCCAACATCCAATTTTTGGCGGTGGGGCCCTGCCGCGAGGACAGCGTGTCCAGGTGAAGTAACGACTTGAGTCTCTTGAGAAGCAATCAAACCTGACAGCGCGGCCGATAGAATGCCAGGACTGCAATCGCCGGCAGTTCGGCCAGATTCACATTGGTCAGCGTCCAGATCACCTGGCCGGTACCCAACACCGCTTCCAGAGGCGGTCCTTATTTTAACGCCTGTGGCCCTGCCGTGGAGCACCTTGCAGAGAACTGACCGCCTGAAAGGCGGTAGGTTTAGGCCCGGCAGTTGGAACTAAACGGCTACACCGTTCTCCTGCTTCGGATACGTCCGTTCGACATACTCGTTCAGCATTCCGATGAAGTCCTCAATGATCGTGTTGCCGCGCAAGGTCTTTACCAGATGGCCATCGACGTAAACCGGCGCTTTGGGCTCCTCCGCGGTGCCAGGCAGGGAGATGCCGATGTTGGCGTGCTTCGATTCGCCCGGGCCGTTGACGATGCAACCCATCACCGCAACCTTCATCTCCTCGACGCCGGGGTAGCCTTCCTTCCAGATCGGCATCTGGTGCTTCAAATAGCTTTGGATCTGTTCGGCGAGTTCCTGGAAAAAGGTCGAAGTCGTCCGCCCGCAGCCGGGGCAGGCGGTCACCTGCGGCGTGAAACTGCGGATCCCCATCGACTGCAGGATCTGCTGGCTGACCAGGACTTCTTCCGTCCGGTCGCCATTCGGCGCCGGCGTCAACGAGGCGCGAATCGTATCGCCGATCCCTTCCTGGAGCAAAATCGACAGCGCGGCGGTTGTCGCCACGATGCCTTTTGCGCCCATGCCCGCTTCGGTCAGGCCGACGTGCAGAGGCAAGTCGCACTCGCCCGCCATCATGCGGTAGACGTCCACCAGATCCTGGACGTTCGAGACCTTGGCGCTCAATATGATGCGATTGTGCGGCAGACCGTAGCTCTCCGCCAGCCGTGCGGACTCGATCGCGCTCACGACAATGGCGCGTTTCATCACGTCGTCGGCCGTCAGCGGATGCGGCAATCCAGCATTTTCGTCCATCATACGGGTCAGCAGAACCGCGTCGAGAGAGCCCCAGTTCACCCCGATCCGAACCGGCTTGCCATACTCGATCGCCGCTTCAATCATTGTGCGGAAGTTGTCGTCCGTATGCCGGCCGATATTCACGTTGCCCGGATTGATGCGGTACTTGGCCAGCGCGCGGGCGCACTCTGGATACTTCTTCAGCAGAATGTGGCCGTTGTAGTGGAAATCGCCGATGATCGGCACTTTGCAGCCGAACATCCGCAGCGTTTCGACCACTTTGGGCAGCGCGCGCGCAGCCTCTTCCGTGTTTACGGTAACCCGCACCAGTTCCGAGCCCGCCTGCGCCAGACCCATGGCCTGGCTGACCGTGGAGGTCACGTCCGCGGTGTCGGTGTTGGTCATCGACTGGACGGCGATTGGGTTCGCCCCGCCGACCCTCACCCCACCCACATCCACTACGACAGACTGGCGACGCGTGATTAAAGCCATTCCACCTCCAGAAAGTCCAGTTTAGCAAGCGGCGCACCCTTGGCCCTCCCCGACCTGAGAAGTGATTGAATCCATAAGGTTTTTCGATGGCTTCCGAAGTGTACTCCAGGCTACACTCTAAACAGGCCCGAAGTTCGGTTTTTCGGTCCAAGCCTTAACGCGCACTGTGGGCGCGCCTTCCCGTCTCAGTTCCATCTTGTCCCGGAGCATTGGCCCGTTTATTCGCGCCGGAACCGCCAAGACCGCAAGGGTCTTGCGGTTCTTCAACGTGGAATCAAGTACTTACGGGCAAAAACCGAAAGTACCGTCGGTTTTGCGGCCGTTGTCACGCTCTCTTAAACACTGCGTGCTAACAGTGGGAGTGCAGTGGACCGCCTTGTCCCAGCCAGACCCGTCGCGCGTCGCATGAGTCTGCGACATCGGGAAAACATCGCAACCACCCTTGGGATCACATGCCAGGGGCATTTCTGAGGGAGATTCATATGGTGAATTCAAGTAACGTTCTCGCCCCCCGAGCCATCCTGCTCGGTCTGGACCCGGCTGTCGAAACCGAACTCGCAGCCTCCCTCCGTTCCGCATCGTTCGCAGTTTCGCATGGCGCTGGATCTCCGGTAGCGCGAGGCGGCGGCCTCGTCTTCTGTCCGCGAGGCGCGGCGTTTGCCGACGCCAAGGCCGCGTTCCCGGACCTGGCTGTAGTCGTTGTCAGCCGGCTGCCCGACACACGTGAATGGCTCGAAGCCCTCGAACTCGGCGCGCTGGACTACATTGCCGCCCCGTTTGAGACTGTCCAGATGCGCTGGCTTTGGGAAGCCCCAAACGACTCCGTGCGAGCCGCGGCTGCCGCTGCCTGATTGTTGTGGGGCGGCGTTCCACCTTGTGGGGCGGCTCTCCAGAGCCGCGTGGGGCCTCCAGGCCCCACAAGTTTCTCCGGAGCGGGCTCTGGGGAGCCGCCACACACACGGTCCAGGCCCCGCGCGCGTCTGCGGCTTCCGTCTCATTCGTCACTGTTCGGGAACAGGTCCGCCCGGTCCGGCGCCCATAGGCCGGACCAGATCGAACCTCGCCGCCTCCCGCATGGCCTGCGGAATCTGACGCGCCTCCTGGAACGATTTCAGCGTGCGCTTCTGCTCCTCGTTCAAAACGGCTGCCGTCTTTTCCCGGAACTCCTTCTCGATTTCGCCTGCCTGTTTCCGCAGCGCGTGAATCGACTTCACGGTACTCACCAGTGCGCTCCCGTCGGGCTCCTCCTGCTCCAGCAGATCCATCAAAGTGCCTTGCTTCTGGCGGAGTTGGAACTGCGCCTCATCCATCTTTCGGGCCTTCTCCCGTTGGAACTCGTGCAGACTCTGCACTTGCTTTTCGTCCAAATCGAGCACCGCCTGCAGCGCCTCGCCTGGACGCATGCCCCCCAGATGTAAACCCATGGCCCCGAGTGCTTCGCCACCGTGGCGCGGCCCGAACGCACCAGGGCCGCCTCCAAAACCGGGCGCGCCTCCGAACTCCGGCCCCTCGGCAAACTCCTCATCGCCGTCCATGGCTCCGTCTTCCGGATCGTCCATCTGCCCGGCCTCCGGTCCTTGTTCGAAGGAAAACCCGGGAGCACCTCCGAAGCCCGGTCCGCCCTCCATTTCAGGCCCACCATCCTCTGGCCGCATGCCGGGACGTCCCGGACCTGGCATTGGTCCCGGCATCGGTCCCCGTCCGCCACTCGCGAACCGCTCGCCAGGGCCGCCGGGCCCGCCTGGTTGTCCTGGGCCTGCGAATCGCCGCCCCTCGGGACCGCGCTCTCCAGGGCCGGGAGGATTTGCCTGGGGCGTTTCGTTCGAACCGCCCTGAGACACTCCCGGCCCCTCGGCCGCTGCGGGAGCGGGTTGGCTCTGTCCTTGTGCAAAACCCAGCGTTCCGATAAAAGCCAAAATCATCAGTCGAGTTTTCATTGGTTGCTCCCTAGTTCCGTCGTATTCCGTCCGAGACGCCCGGCGCCTCACCAGGATTGGGGCTGCGCAAATCGAATCCTCCACGGGCTCCTTGTTCCATTGAACGCCCAGACGCGGATTTGCGGCGATTAAGTGCGTGCTAAATCAATCACTTGTCCCGCTTACCCAGGCTTTACGCGGATTTAACCCGAACGGCCGGCGGCGTACGGGACGCCGGGGGCCGCCCGGCCGTATACTTGACGACGTCATGACTTCGCGGCGTCGCCTGGACCCGGCCCTCGTCCTTCTCATTGCAATGCTGGCGGCGCTGCCCGCCCTGGCGTGGCTCCAGTATTCCTGGATTGGTGAGGTCGAGAAGGCCGACGCCGACAGAATGCGGGCGACCCTCCAGCGCTCCGCCGATCAGTTGACCGCCGAGGTTGATTCTGAATTGGGCCGCTTTTACCGCAGCGTTCTCGCCGCAGGGCGCCCGGGCAGCGGCCTGCCGCCGGTGGATCCCTGCCAGGCCTTTGCACGCTGGCAGACCACGTCCGCGCCCGCCCGGTTGATTCGGAGTTTATACATTCGGGATCCCGGCGACCGGCTGTTCCAGTGCTCCGAGGAAACCGGAGCGCGGCGTGCCGCGGAGTGGCCGGACGAGTTGAAGGCGGCCGCCAGGCTCTGGCAACCGGGCCCGGGCCCTGGCCCGCGCCCCGCGCCCAGAGAAGACATTCTTCCGGTCATGGTTGCAATGGTCCACCCGCCCGATCAACCGGGCGGATGGCCGGGAGCTGCCCGTCCAGGCGAACCGCGGCGCAGGCCCGAAGGCCCAGGACCGCCGGGAAGGCCCAGCATCGCCTTCGCCGTGCCCGACTTCGGCTGGATGAGCCGCGAGTGGCTGCCCGAGCTGGTGCGCCGCTACTTCGGTGACCCGGCCGCCAGCGACGCGGTCGTCATGGTGGAATCCACCGTCTCCCACGCCCACGTCTTCGATTCCGGAGCGTGGGGCGGCGGCGGTGCCGACGCAAGCGCCCAGCTTCTCCGCGTGCCGGGCATGTTCGGATCGCCCGAGGCGCAGGGTCCTCCTCCGGGTTATTGGACGCTGCTGGTTCGGCGCAAGGAAGGCTCTGTGGCCGCCGTGGCCGCCACGGTAAGGACTCGCAACCTCGCCGTCAGCACTGCGGTCCTGGCCCTCATGGCGATCGCGCTCGCCCTTTTGCTGGTCACAATCCGGCGCCAGAAACGGCTCGTGCAGCAGCAAATGGAGTTCGTCGCGGGCGTCTCGCATGAACTCAGAACGCCCGTCGCCGTCCTGTCCGGCGCCGGCGAGAACCTGGCCGATGGCATCGTCACGGCGCCCGCCTCGGTGCGTGAATACGGCGCCATGATTCGCGACGAGAGCCGGCGGCTGGCAGGCATGATCGAACAGACTCTGCGTTTTGCGGGCATCCAGAGCGGGGGCGCAAAGTACAAGCGCCAGAGCGTGGATGTTCCCCTGGTCATCGACGCGGCGCTGCGCAATTACGAAGCGCTGCTGCGCGAGTCGGGCTGCGCGGTCGAACTGGATATCGCCCCCGGTCTGCCGCCCGCCGAAGCCGACTCGGCCGCGCTGGCGCATTGCATCGGCAACTTGCTCTCCAACGCCGCGCGCTATGCCGCCTCCGGCAAATCGATCACCGTCCGGGCGCATCTGGAAAACGCATCCGAAGCCGGTTCTTCCGGCAAGCCAGGCATGCTCTTCGTCGACGTCGAGGACCTTGGCCCGGGCATCGATTCGCGGGACGTGCCCCATCTCTTCGAGCCGTTCTATCGCGGACGGCACAGCCGCGAGCGGCAGATCCAGGGAACCGGCCTCGGGCTTGCCCTCGTCAAACGCATTATGGATGACCTGGGCGGCAGAGTCGAAGTCCGCACCGCGAAAGGGCAAGGCAGCCAGTTCCGGCTGGTTGTGCCTGTCTCTTCACCGGTCGCGGAGCCGAAATGAGAAGCGCCGGCTGGGGCGTCCCCGATCCGTTTTCAAAGTGAGCTATTTTCAAAGCGAGAGATACACAAGGAAAGACTCGCGCGATGCTTCGCCTGATACTCGCCGCCATCCTGCTCCCGCTGCTGCTGCTCGGCGACAACTTCCGCCTTTACCTGACCGACGGCACATGGCACCAGGTGAGCGAATACAAACTCGAAGAGGATCGCGTCCGCTACTACTCCATCGAGCGCAGCGACTGGGAGGAGATTCCTGCGAGTCTCGTCGATCTGAAAAAGACCGAGTCCGAGCGCCACGTAGTTTTTGAGACCGCCAAAAAGGCGGCAGCCGCCGACGATGCCGAGGAGAAGTTCGAGCGCGAGCAGGCCCGGATACTCTCGCTCATACCAATGAATCCGGGCGTGTACTACCTGGACGCGGAGAAAGTGCTGACCCTCAAGCCCGCCGAATCCAAGATCGTAACCAGCAAGAAGCGCGCCGTGCTGAAGGCCATGGCGCCATTGCCGCTCGTAGCCGGCAAGGCGACCATCGAACTGGACGGGGAACACTCGGCCTTCGTGGTCCGCGATAACCGGCCCACCTTCTGGTTCCGTCTCTCCACTTCCGAGCGGTTCGGCATCCTCCGTTGCCGGCCCAAGAAGGACGTGCGCATCGTCGAAAAGTGGAATATCCTGCCCATCACCAACGAGGTGGCCTCCGACCGCGAAACCCTTGAGATCTTTCGCCAGCAGGTGGGCAATGAACTCTACAAGATCTGGCCGCAAGAACCTCTGACGCCCGGCGAGTACGCCGTCATCCAGTTCGCGGAAGGCGAGCGCGGCATACAACTCTGGGACTTCCGCGTCGAAAAACCGGAAGAGAGCCCAGCCGGGAAGACAACCGAAATGCCGGCGGCGAAGTAGGCCGCCCGCGCAAGCTCGGACGACGGGCAGGAAACGGTTCGGCGGGAGTTCCGGAGTGGAAGTCGACTATATTGAAGCGTGGGAGCATCGTGGCGGCACACGCTGGTGATTGGGCTCGCCTTCCTGCTGGCGATCGCGGGCACATGCTTTTTCGCCACCCGGGCTCACCGGCAGGCGCGGCAGTTCCATAATGCGGATGAGCCGATCCATGCGTGGATGTCGGTTCCGTTTATCGCCCATACCCATCACGTCCCCGCTTCCGTCCTGTTTCAAGCGATTGGCGTGAAACCGCGGGAGCCGCATGACCGGCGATCCGTTCGCCGCATCGCTCGCGATCTGAACCGCCCTGTTCCTGAACTGATAGCCCAACTGCAGCGCGCCATCGAGGCCTCCGCGCAACCACCCGGTGGCCCACCGCGATGAACGATCAGCTCCTCGCGATCGTTTCCCAGTACGGGACCCCGGCCCTATTCGGAATCGTTACCATTGCGGCTGTCGGAATGCCGCTGCCGATCACGCTCCTTCTGATCGTCGCCGGCTCGATGATATCGCAAGGCGCCATGAGCCTGTGGTGGGCCATTGGCGCGGCCGCCGCCGGCTCCATCCTGGGCGACCTGTGCGGCTATGCCATTGGCCGATGGGGCGGCCCGGCTATCGTGGCCAAGCTCAGCCGCCTGCTTGGAGGCCGCGTCGACCTGCAGGCCATGGAAGCCAAAGTGAAAGCCTGGGGCGGTCCCGGTATCTTTTTGACCCGCTGGCTGCTTAGTCCCCTGGGACCCTGGATCAATCTGGCCAGCGGCACGGCCGGTTACCCGTGGCGCCGGTTCCTCTTCTGGGACATTCTGGGAGAAATCACGGGGGCGGCCGTCTTTATCTCCCTGGGACTGTTCTTCAGCGATCGCGTGATGTCCCTGTACGCCGTCCTGGGTGACCTCACCTGGGCGATTGCGGCACTGCTGGTGGCCATCATTCTCGGCTACCAACTGCTCACGTATCTGCGCCGGGCGCGGGTCCCGTAACGGCAACTCCCGGCACGACCCGCCAATCGTTTTAGACGGGGCGTGCGGACCCGGATGGTATCCTGAGAGTTCGTGTGTGGCATCGCAGGATACACCAAGCTTGAGCACCCCGTCGAACGGGGCCGCATCGATCGATTGATCGACTCCATTCGCCATCGAGGACCGGACCAGCAGGGCTCGCATGAGAGCGAGTTGTGTGCGCTCGGGACGGCCCGCCTCGCGATTCTCGACATCTCGCAAGGCAGCCAGCCGATGTTCGCCAATAACGGCGACGTCGCGATCGCCTTTAACGGCGAAATCTATAACCACGCGCAGGTGCGGAACGAGCTTGAGGAACTGGGCCATCGCTTCGAGACGCACTGCGATACCGAGGTGGTGTTGCGCGGCTTCGTGGAATGGGACAAGCGCGTGTTCGAGCATCTGCGCGGCATGTTCGCCGCGGCGCTGTGGTGCGAGTCGGATCGCCGCCTGGTGCTGGCGCGCGACCGTCTGGGCATCAAGCCGCTCTACATCTACCATCGCGGGCGCGATCTGTACTTCGGCAGCGAGCTGAAGTGCATTCTCGGCCACCCCGAAGTCCCGCGGCGGATCGATTTGAACGGCCTCAGCCATTACCTGTCGCTCAACTGGGTCCCTGCGCCATTCACGCTGATCGAGGGCTTGGAGAAAGTGCAACCCGGCGAGGTAATCGAGTGGCGCAACGGCTCGATCAGCCGCGAGAAGTTCTTCAACGTTCGCTACGAAATCAACCGTTCGTGGACGCTCGATAGCGCCAAGCAGGAACTCGATTTCCTACTCCACGACTCCGTGCGCGAACACCTGATCTCGGACGTGCCGCTGGGCATCTGGGCGAGCGGCGGCCTGGATTCGTCCACGATTCTGCATTATGCCGCGCAGAGCGTGCCGAAACTCAATACCTTTTCCATTTCCTTTCAGGGCCACACGCACGATGAGAGCCAGTACTTTCGCGAAGTCGCCCGGCAGTATGGCACCGAGCATCACGAGTTCGACCTGAGCCCGGACGAGGACCTGGAAGGCGCCATTCGCGAGATGGTCTACTACTCCGACGAGCCGAGCGCCGACGCGGGCGCGCTGCCAGTCTGGTTCCTCTCGAAGCTGACCCGGCGGCATGTGACCGTGGCGCTGAGCGGAGACGGCGCGGACGAACTCTTCGGCGGTTACCAGACCTACATCGCCGACCGTCTCGCCGCACAAGTCCGGCGCTACCCGGCGTGGACGCGCAAACTTGGTCTCGGACTGCTGAAGCTGTGGCCCGCGTCGGACGAGAAGATCGGCCTCGACTACAAGGCCAAACGTTTTCTCGAAGGCTCGTTGCTCCGGCCCGCTTACGCGCACGTGTTCTGGAACGGCTCACTGAACGATCGCGACAAGCGCTCGCTCTACCCCGCGGAGGGCTACCCCAACCCGGGCGAGCTCATGAACACGATGCCGACCGAGGCGCACATGCAGGGCGACCTGAACCGCTTCATGTTCCTGGACCAGCGCTATTACCTGGCCGACGACATCCTGGTGAAATGCGACCGCATGTCGATGGCGCACTCGCTCGAAGTGCGGCCGCCGTTCCTGGACCACCGCATCGTGCAGTTCGCCGCCACGCTGCCCGAGGATTTCAAGATTCGGGGAAACACACTCAAGTTCATCCTGCGCGATCTCATGCAGGACAAACTGCCGCAGTCGGTCCTGACGCGTCCCAAGGAAGGCTTCGACATTCCGGCGCACCGCTGGTTCCGGACTTCGCTGCGCGGTCTGATGGAAGAAGTCCTGTCGCCGGAAGCCGTCCGGGCGACGGGGCTGTTTAATGTAGACGCGGTGGAGCGGCTGAAGCGCGATCACCTGAAGCGGCGCGCCAATTACGGGTATGCGCTATGGGGCCTGGTAACGCTATTTCTCTGGATAAAACGATGGAACGTGGAAACAGCCGTTACGGCCTAGGAATCGTCATTCTGTTCGCCGCCGCCATTTACGTGGCGACGTTGATCGCCCCCCCGCATCTGATGGACGACGTCGACGCCGTGCAGGCGCAAATTGGGCGCAACATGCTCGACTCCGGCGACTGGGTGACGGCGCGTCTGGACGGCGTCGCGTATCTCGAAAAATCGCCGTTGAAGTATTGGATGATCGCCAGTTCCTTTGCCACATTCGGCGTCTCGGATACGGCGGCGCGGCTGCCTGTCGTCCTGAGCGTTCTGGCGATCGCGTGGCTGATCGGAGCGATGGGGCGCTGGGCGTTCGGCGAGCGCGCCGGGTTCTACGCGGGGCTCGTCTTTGCCACGTCTCTCGGGGTCTTCCTGTTCACGCGCATTCTGATCCCCGACATTATCCTGACGGGCGCCATCGCGCTGGCGCTGTGGGGCATGCTGCGTGCGCTGGACGAAGCCGAGGCACGGCCGCGGCTCTGGATCTACATCGCCTGGACGGCGATGGGCGTGGGGCTGTTGCTAAAGGGATTGATCGCGGCGCTGTTCCCCGTGGGCGCGGCCGCGCTGTATCTGCTGCTCTCGCGCCAGTTCTTCACGAAGCGGACTTGGCAGAGGCTGCGGCCGTTCAGCGGCGTGGCGCTGATGCTGCTGATCGCCGCTCCCTGGCACATCCTGGCGACGCTCAGAAACCCGCCGTATTTCGACTTCTCGATGGACAGCGGCCCGGGCAAGTACCGTGGCTTCTTCTGGTTCTATTTCTTCAACGAACACATCCTGCGCTTCCTGAACCGCCGCTGGCCGCGCGACTACAACACGGTGCCGCGCACGCTGTTCTGGCTGCTCCACCTGCTGTGGTTCTTCCCCTGGAGCGTCTACCTCGCACGCACGTTGAAGCTGAATTATCGCGGCGAGGACCGCGCCGCGCGGTTGCGGCTGCTGTGCCTGTGCCTGGCCGGTTTCGTGCTGGTGTTCTTCACCTTCTCGACGACCCAGGAATACTACTCGATGCCGGCCTACCCCGCCTTCGCGCTGCTGCTGGGCTGCGTGATGTCCGAAGAGTCGTCCTGGATCCGCTGGAGCAATCGCGTGCTGAGCGTGCTGTGCGCGCTCGCGCTGGCGGCCATTCTCGTCATTCTCGTCCTGGTCTGGCAGATGCCCGCTCCGGGCGACATCTCGCAGGCGCTCGCGCAGCATCCGGAGATGTACACGCTTTCGATGGGACACACCGGCGACCTGACGCTGGCCTCGTTCGCCTATCTGAAACTGCCGCTGGCCATGGCGGGGCTGGCCTTCGCGTTGGGCATCTTCGCGGCCTTCCGCAAGAAGCTCCACATGAGCTATCTGGTGCTGGCTCTGATGATGGTGCTGTTCCTCAACGCGGCGCGCATCGCGATGATCGCCTTCGATCCTTACCTGAGTTCCGAACCGCTGGCGGCCGCTCTGAATGCCGCGCCCAAGGGCCGCGTTGTGATGGACGATCAGTATTACACCTTCAGCTCGATCTTCTTCTACTCGAACGTGAAGAGCGCCCGGATCGTCAATGGCCGCGTCAACAACCTGGAATACGGCAGCTACGCGCCCGGCGCGCCCGACGTCTGGCTGACCGATGCTCAGATGCCGGCCTATTGGAGCTCACCCGAGCGCACGTATCTGTTCGCGGAAAAGCCTGCCGTTGAACGCTATGAGAAGCTGCTGGGCCGCGAGAACCTGCACGTCGTGAAAGAGAGCGGCGGCAAGTTTCTGTTTGTGAATCACCCATAGTAGGAAGAGCACAAGGATGGTGGGGCGGACCCCCAGGTCCGCGGCCGACGCCCACGTCGGCCTGTGTGAGACCAGCGTCCCCCAGCGCCGGCTAACCACTGAGTGCCGCCCGGATGCGGGTCCTGGAGGACCCGCGCGGACCTGGGGGTCCGCCCCACTGACGTCTCAGCGTGTCTTGCCCGGCCAGATGATCTCGACTCCGGTCAGCGCCATGCGGCCTGGCATCACGACACCTGAGATTTCCTGATAGTCCGTGTTCGTAATGTTCGTGACTTGCACGAACGGTCGCAGGTAGCCTGTCGAACGCGCGGCATACAGGTCCCACACGGCGTAGGCGTTCTGCCCCACGCGCTGCATCGCGCCGACGCGCGTGCGGGCGGCGATGCGACCAGGCAGCGTGCCCGTCCAGCCCACCGTCGCGCTGTGAACCGGATAGTTGAAGGCGTAGCGCGATTGCAGATCGTTGGCGGGCTGACCCGAACCGCGCAGAGCCGAATAGCTGACGTCGAGAGCAGAATCGTGCAGCCGGAAGGCGATGGACGTCTCCACCCCGGTGAAGTTCAACTGGTCCACATTCAACGCCTGCCACACGCTCGTGGGCGTCGATCGCGCATAGTCGATGACGTCGCGCGCGCGCCGTTCGAACAGCGTGGCCTGCAAGCGAATGCGACCGGTCAGATGGTAATCGGCTCCGCCCTCGTAGCTCCACGCGCGCTCCGGCCGCAGGTTCGGATTGCCCAGATTGGCAGGGTCGTGATAGTAGAGATCCGTGTAGCTCGGGAGCCGGAACGCCCGGCTGACGCCGCCGCGGAACTTCAGCTTCGCGCTCGCCCAGTAGCCGACCGCCACCGAGGGCGAAACCTCTCCCGGCATGCCGTGGTACACCTCGTCGCGCACTCCCGCCGAGAAAGAGAAGCGCTTCAACACCCGCACGTCCAGCGAGACGTACGCCGCCGCGCGCATCCGGCTGTGGTAGCCGAGGTTGGAGGAATCGATGGTGTCGCCAAAGCCCTCCGCGCCGTAAAACAACGTGGCTGAGCCGCCGAGCGGTTCCTTCCGCCGCAGGGCCACCTGCCAGCTCTCGGTGACATGGTGGTTCGCGTAGATCTCCGGCTGATCGCGGAACAGAACGAACAGGTCGCTGTTACGGCGATAGCCGAAGTCGGCTTCGGTGCGATCCCAAAGGTTCTGCCGGATGTCGGCGTTCCATGTCTTGGTCCGCTCCCAGGACGGATAATCGCCATAAAACTGGTCGGCTCCGAAGGCCCGGTCCGCGAATCCCAGATCCACTGCGGTGGCGCCCGGCGCCCACTTGTAGAGCGTGGTCGAGCCGAAGCCGAAATCGCGATAGTCGCGGTCGAACCGGAAGCCGGAGGAGAAATCCCGCGAGAAAGTGAGTTGCTCGCTGAGCGGGCCCAGCACGCCCGCGACCGAGCCCGACTCGTCATTCGTGCCAGCGCTTCCGATTGCAGACCGAAAGCGGAATTCATCATGCTCCGGAGGCGCCGTGACGATATTGACCACGCCGCCCACCGCGTCCGAGCCGTATAGCGACGAGCCCGCGCCGCGCAGGATCTCGACCGATTGCACCTCGTCGAGCGGTGTCGTCAGGTTCAGGTTATGATGCTCGGTCTGCACGTCGTTGACGCGCATCCCATTGATCAGAATGAGCGTCTGGCCAGCGGTCGAGCCGCGAATCGACAGGTCGGCCTGAGTGCCGCCCGGCGCCCGCTGTTGCAAGTCGACCGACGGATCGAGCTTGAGCGCATCGACGACATTCTGAAACAGCAGCGACTGCGAACGGACAGGGACCTGAATGACCGCGCGATCCGCTTCGTCCAGCGGGATGGGCTCATATGTACCGGTGACGATAATTGTGTCTTTGTGTTCCGGGGCCTGCGTGGTCGGCTGGACAGACGTCGGCGTCTGGGCGCCCAGCGCGCCCGCGATCAGCAGGTAATAGAGGTATTTCATTCAACGGGCAGGGCGGAAAGAAAAATCTTTTCGTGTCTTCTCGCCTCAAGCTTCATTCTCTCAGACAAGTTCGCGTTCCCGCCAATCGTTGCCAGATACGGGTTCCGGGCAGCCTCGAAGATGCGCGGTGCGGGCTTCTGGGAAGCGTCTTTGGCCATGCTGATCAGGTTGAAAGTCGCGCCGCCGGTCTGGCGCGCCAGACTCTCGAACAGGCCGCGCCTCTCCCTGGACATGTAGATCGGAAAAATCGAAACGCCGAGTTTGCGGGCAAGCTGGACCACCTTGCGTTCCGAGGTGAGGCTGCCCCCCTCATAGCCCGCCGTTAAGAGCAGGACGACACGGCGGTACGTCGCGTGGTCGAAGCCATCTCCGATCGCCGCCGCCAGAGCGTCGAGCACCTTCGGCCGGTTGCCGTAGCGCACTTTGGAAATGGACTCTTTCAGCAGCGGGCGGGACGAGGTGAAGTCCTGAATCAGTTGGGCGGTGTCGTCGAAGCTGACCACGGCCATCGCTTCCGGCTCAGCAAGTTGGTCGATCAGATCGTAGGCCAGAGATTGCACCAGCGCGCCGGCCAGACCTGTGTCGAGCAGCAGCATGACGTCCACAGTCTTTTTCGGCCGGGTCAGCTCCGTTACGGGACGCGTCACCTTGTCGTCGGTAATGACAATCTCGGAGGCCTGCAGATCATGAATCGGCCTGCCCGTTTTCGCCTCCACCGCGCTCATCAGGACATGCATCTGGGCCACGCAGGAAACGGGAATCGAGGCAAGCAGCAGAAAGAGAAGCCAAAACCGCATCATCTTTCATGGTCTCCCAAATAGAGTCTCCGCGCCCGTTGTGGGGCGGCGCTCCAGCGCCGCGCGGGCCCTCCAGTGCCCGCAACTAACTCAAAAGCCTGAGGACGCTGGAGCGTCCGCGCGGCCGTGGACGGCCGCCTCACATTATCTGCCGCACACCTTCGCCGTGAGCGACCGGCCCCGCTCCATGTACGCTGGAAGAAGGCGCCTGGCGCCCGTCTTATCTCGCATTGTTCGAGGCTTCGACTTGGGTTCTTTCTGGCAACTTCTCCGCCGCAATCGCAACTATCGCGCGCTCTGGCTCGGCCAGACCGTCAGCGAGATCGGCGATCACTTCAATTCGATCGCGGTGCTGAGTCTCGCGTTGCATCTCACCGGCTCTGGCGCGGCTCTCGGCATCGTCATGATCGCCCGCGTCCTGCCCGCCGTGCTGGCCGGCCCCGTGGCGGGCGTGGTGCTCGACCGCATGGACCGCAGAAAGGTCATGCTGCTGAGCGACGTGGTGCGCGCGGTGGTGGCGCTGGCGCATGTGCTCTTGCTCACCTGGCGACTGCCCTGGCTGCTGTACACCTTAAGCGGAATGCTCACCTTCGCTTCGCCGTTTTTTACCAGCGGCCGTTCTGCCATCCTGCCGCGCATTGTAAAGCCCGAGGAACTGCACACGGCGAACGCCATGACGCAAACCACGTCTTGGCTGACGCTCGCCATCGGCACCATGTTGGGTGGGTTGAGCACGGCCCAGTTCGGCTATCGCGGGGCTTTTGTTTTTAACGCTCTCTCGTTCGTGTTGAGCGCCCTGGCGATCTGGGTCTTACGTTCGCCGGAGGGCCATTTCCAGCCTGAAGCCGCGGCGGGAGAGGCTGTCCGCGAGTCCTCCTGGCAACTGTTCCGCGATGGGCTCTCCTACATGGGGCGCCACCCGTTGCTGCTCGGCATCGGCCTGCTGCAGATTGGCTGGTCGTCGGGTGGCGGCGCGGCGCAAGTCCTGTTCACCCTGTTCGGCGAAGTGGTCTTCAAGCGGGGTTCCACGGGCACGGGTCTGATCTGGAGCGCGGCGGGCGTCGGACTCGTGATTGGAGGGCTCTTTGCCCATCGCATCGGCCAGCGGCTGAGCTTTGCGCAATACAAGCACGCGGTCACGCTCTCGTTTCTCGGCATGGGGCTCTCTTACGTGGGCTTCAGCCTGATGCCCACGATTTGGGGTGCGATGTTCTTCATCGCACTCTCGCGCATCGCCATGGGAACGAACTCGGTTCTGAACCGGACCATCCTGCTGACGTGCGTGCCGGACGCACTCCGCGGCCGGGTCTTCACGAGCGTCGACGCGCTGCTCCACGCCAGCATGATGCTCTCGATGGGCTTGGCCGGCATCGCCTCCATGACGTACACGCCGCGTCAGATCGGCGTGGTCGCGGGACTGCTGACAGCCTCCACGGCGGTCTTCTGGGCCTGGGCGAACGCTGCCGGGAAGTTGGTCGAGCCGGAACGGTCCGGTGTCCCCGAAGCAGACGAGCGTCATCCCGTTACGCCCGCGTGATCCAGTCTGGTAGGGCGGCTCTCCAGAGCCGCATGGGGCCTCCAGGCCCCGCCCGCGACCAGCCAGAAAAGGAGTGCCGGAGGCCGGCGTTCCCGGGTCACGAAAGGCCGTCACGAAAGGCCGTCTGTCAAAGAGTAAGGAACCAGCTTATAATCACCACATCCAACGGCTCTTCACCGGGGCGCGGAGAATTCGACAAAAGGGGATTGCAAGCAAATGAGAAGACGACTGTTCATTCTGGGGTCGTTCCTGACCCTGATGTTGTTGCCCACGGCCGGCGCTGCCGATCTGAGCGGGAAATGGAAGGGTGACCTGAAGGGTCCGGACGGCAACGCCCTGGAGATCAACTTTGATTTCAAAGTCGACGGCGAGAAGCTCACCGGCACGGTGACCAACACTTACGGAGAAGAGCAGATCACCGAGGGCGTCGTGAAAGGCGATGATATCTCGTTCATCATCATGGCCGGCGGAGGCCAGTTCAAGATCACCTACAAGGGCAAGGTGGATGGGGAAGACATCAAGTTCCACGTCATCATCGGCGAGATGGGCGAAGGCGATATGGTCGCGAAGCGGGTGAGCTGACGGGCGCCGCACGTGGTGATTTTTCAAGCTTGAAATTGCCGCATCCACCACCCAGCACAGAACCGCGAACGGAGAGAGCGGTCAAGCGCAAGAAACGCACACGTCTCTCGTGCGTCGCGTGGCTCCGTTTCAGGGTGTTTTTGAGCAATCGCGAACGGAGTGAGCGATCATCCTGCCAGCAAGGGTGACCGCTCTGTTCCTTCGCGGTTCGGTGCTGGTAGTGGCTGCGGGCGCAGGCGCCGCGATTCACGGCAAATGCGAAACTACTCCAGCCATTGACTTCACATAGAACGATGGCTGGAATCCATCGCAGCTTCCCAGAGAAACGATTTGTCGATCGCGTCCAGGCTGGTCGCTCCAGCCAGGCCCATCGTCATTGCAAGCTCCGCCCAAAGGATTTCCACGACGCGGGCGACTCCCGCGGCGCCCGCCAGCGCCAGCCCGTGCAGGAACGGCCGGCCGACTGCGACCGCATCCGCGCCGAGCACCAGGGCCTTGAAGACGTCCGAGCCGCGCCGGACGCCGCCGTCAAACAGCACAGGTTTCGCTCCGCCCACGCGGCGCACGATAGACGGCAGAATGTCGATCGAGGCAGGGACCGAGTCCATGCTGCGCCCGCCGTGATTGGAGACATAAACCGCGTCCGCGCCGTGAAGCAGCGCCTCTTCTACCGCGTCGGGATGCAGCAGGCCCTTCACGATCACCGGCATCTTCGTCACGCTCTTGAGCCACTCGATGTCTTTCGGCGTGACGTCCGGCGCTCGCACGACCGAGTAAATGTTGCGCCCTCCGGGCCGATGCGGCGCGCTGGCAAGTTCTGTTCCCAGCGAAAGCAGGTTCGCTCTCGCGAAGCCGGCCGGCAGCGAGAAGCCCGCGCGCAGCTCGCGGTCGCGCGGCCCGTTGACAGGCACGTCGAGCGTGACCACCAGCGCTTCGTAACCGGCCGTCTCCGCGCGTTGCACAAGCTCGCGCGTGAAGCCGCGGTCGGGGTTCACGTAAAGCTGGAACCACAGCGGCTGGGTCGTTGCGGCCGCGGTCTCTTCGAGTGATACCGTGGCGAAGCAGGGCGCGATAAAGGTGACTCCGGCCCGATTAGCGCCGCGCACGGCTTCGAGTTCACCCTCCGGGTGGAAGAGTTTCTGGTAGGCGCAGGGAGCCAGCAGCAGCGGGCTCTCATGGCGGCGGCCAAACAACGTGACCCCGGTGTTGATCCGGGTGACGTCCACCAGGCCGCGAGGCAACAGACGGATCCGGTCCAGTGCGCTGCGGTTCTCATGCAGCGTGATCTCGTCGGCAACGCCGGCCGCGAGGTACTCGTAGGCCATCGCGGAGAGACGGCTTTTCGAGAGTTGCTCGAATTCGTGCAGGCTGCGGATTCCGTCCAGGTCGAGAGGTGCGGCCTCAGCCGCCGCTTTGTCGTCACGCATTTGATCTCATTGTCCTTCGACCCGAGCGGGGCGGTCCTCCAGGACCGCGCGGGCTCTCCAGAGCCCGCTCAGTTTAGTTGCGGGGCTTGGAAGCCCCGCGCGGTCCTGGAGAACCGCCCCACCACCACGCATCACATCTCGCGGCGGTTTTCGAGCGACTTCGACATCGTGACCTCGTCGGCATATTCCAGGTCGCTGCCTACCGGAATGCCCATGGCGATGCGCGTCGCGCGTACACCAAGCGGCTTCAGCAGCCGAGCCAGATACACCGCGGTCGCTTCGCCCTCGACGGTCGGGTTGGTGGCGAGGATGATCTCCTCCACCGTGCCGTCGTGCAGACGGTTGAGCAACTCCTTGATGTGCAACTGCTCGGGACCGATGCCACGCAGCGGGCTGATGGAGCCGTGCAGCACGTGGTACAGCCCCTCGAACGTTCGCGTGGTCTCAATCGGCAGGATGTTCGGCGTCTCTTCGACAACGCAGATCTTCGACTGGTCGCGATGCGGATCCCGGCAGTAAGGGCAGAGTTCCCCGTCGCTGATGTTGCCGCAGATCGTGCACAGCCCGAGCTTCTCCTTGACGTCGGTGATGGCAAGCACCAGGCGGTCCACGTCATCCTTCGACGTACGCAGCAGGTGAAAGGCGATGCGCTGGGCGGACTTCTGCCCGATGCCGGGCAGGCGCTTCACTTCGGCGATCAGGCGGGCAAGTGGTTCGGCAAAGTCGGGCATGTCTCAAATCTTCTCAGGTCGTGGGACGGCCGGGGTATCCAATGCCCAGAGTCACAGCACGCGCCTGTTGCAGATCTCTGAAAGCGGCGATCCTGACAGTCGGTCGAGGGTCTCCGCCGTAGTTAGATCAATCCCGGAGGCAGGCCCATCCCGCCGAGCATGCCGGAGGTCTTCTGCTTCGTCTCTTCATCGACCTTTCGGGTCGCCTCGTTGAACGCCGCCAGCACCATGTCCTGGAGCATTTCGGCGTCGCCCGCGGCTTCCGGGTCGATTTTCACACCGAGGCAGTTCTTCTGGCCGTCCATCTGGACGGTCACCATTCCGCCGCCGGCCGAGGCCTCGACGCGAATCGCCGCGATCTCTTCGGCGAGGCGGGCCTGCATCTGCTGCGCCTGCTTCATCATCGACTGCATATTCATTCCGCCGGGGAATTTCATGGCTTGATTACTCCTTCAGGTCGCGCACTCCGCGAACCTTGCTGTCGGGGAATAGTTCCTGGAATCGTTGCACGGCCGGATCGGCGAGCGCCCGCTCGGAAGCGGCATCCGCCTCTGCGCCGGCTGCGGCTGAAACGGCGCTGGCGGCAGCGGTCGCCGCTTCCGTGAGCGTGATCTTCACTTTCACTGCATGCCCCGCCGCTTGCGCAACGAGCCTTTCAAAATCGGCCCCGCGCAGCCCCATGGCCTGCGTCTTCGTGGTGATGAATTCGACGGAGCCGGGCGCTTCCACAATCTCCGAGTTGCGCACCGCGTCCAGCGCCAGGCGAGCGGACTTTTGTTCGAGCAGCGCGGTGAGCTTATCGAGCAGAGTGTCGCCGGCCGGCGCGATCGGGCCTTGCGCTGACGGCCCGGAGGCCGGGCGCGAATAGGCGGTCGCGGCCGCCGGACAGGCGGCGGTTGGCAGTACCGGACGACTCGCCGGGTACGCGGCGGGAGCGCTACGCGCGGTAAATGGCGCGGGCGCGGCGATGCGCGGTTTTTCCGAGGCCTGCAACTCCCGCAGCGCCTCTTCGATCGGCTTCAGACGGCCTGCGTGAACCAGACGCAGCAGCCCGAGTTCCAGGTGCAGGCGCGGTTGCAGCGAATACTGCAACTGGCCGTAAATGTCGATCGAGAGTTGCAGCCAGCGCGTCAAATCTTCTTCGCTGAATTTCGCGGCGATCTCACGCAAATGGCTCTGTTCGATGTCTCCGGCAGAGATCAGGCGGGTGGGCTTGCCGTCGCCGCAGGCGATCTTGGCGACCGTCAGATTGCGGAAATAACGGGCCAATTCACGGCAAAAATGCTGAAAATTCTTGCCCGATCGCTCGAGCTCGGCGACGATTTCGAGCATCTCGGCGGTGGAGCTGGTCTCGAGCGCGTGCGCGATGCGCGACAGCGACTCGAGCGAATACATGCCGAGCAGGTCCCGCACCGCCTCGCCGGTCAGCGAGGAGCCGCAGCAGGCAATCGCCTGGTCCAGCGCCGAGAGCGAATCGCGGACGCTGCCCTCGCCCGCCTGCGCGAGCACGGCCAGCGCCTCGGGCTCTGCCGCGATGCCCTCCTCGCGGCAGATGTATTCCATCCGCGAAACGACTTCGGAGAACTCCACGGAGCGGAAGCTGAACTGCTGGCAGCGCGAGGCGATCGTCGTCGGGATCTTGTGCGATTCCGTCGTGCAGAGAATGAAAACGGCCCACTCGGGCGGCTCTTCCAGCGTCTTCAGTAGCGCGTTGAAAGCCTCGTTCGTGATCTGGTGGGCTTCGTCGATGATGAAGACCTTGTAGCGGTCGCGCGACGGGCGGTAGCGGACGTTCTCGCGCAACTCGCGCATCTCGTTGATGCCGCGATTCGACGCCGCGTCGATCTCGATCACGTCGGGCGCGTTGCCCTGCGCGACTTCGAGGCACGAGGAGCATTTTCCGCAAGGAGTGGAGGTCGGACCTTCGACGCAGTTCAGGCACAGCGCCATGATGCGCGCGATGGTCGTTTTGCCCGTCCCGCGCTGGCCCGCGAAGATGTAGCCGTGGGCGATGCGATTGCGCGCGATGGCGTTTGAGAGCGTGGAGCGGACATGCTCCTGTCCGATCAGCTCGTCGAAGCTCTGAGGGCGGTACTTGCGGGCGATGACCTGATACATGCGGGAGGGTGAAGCCTGTGCCAAATCCCAGCAACCACCTTTACTTACAGCGTCCTGCCGGCTCCTCAAGAACCCGCGCCGGACACGCCGCGCAAAGCCTGGAACCCGACTCATCTCATGCTAACATGCGGCCTCCCGAGGCCCTGTGATTGGCATCGAGACCCGCGGAGACCAGAGCTTCTCTCGCGGGATGGTAGCAGGCCGTTGGGTGACGGGTGAGTTACCGGTACGGGGTTTTTCTGTCCTCAGGCTTCACCCCTCAATGAAGCGCCTGAACAACGAGATCGCGGACCGTTAGTTGGCCCCCTCCAAAAACTCCGAATCCCACAAGACCGTAAGTGAGGGTGGAATCGTCAATCTTGGCAATGACGTTCTTATCAACGATAAGCGTGACGTGACCTCGGATGCTCTCGACCGATAGGAAATGCACAGCCTGTTGTTCGAATGGCGTGTGACTTACTCGTGTGGAAGGCATGAGAATGGATCGTGTGCCATCCCATTTGCCTTTGACTAGAGTCGCATCGGTTCCGCTCTCGTTCGGATCGGGAGTCAATATGAGGGCATAGTAGCCTGTTTCCGTGAGATTGAATACTAAACCAACGCCGGAAACGGTATCGTCTGGGGCGTCCGGTTCCCGCGTGCTGTTCCACCAGGGCTCGCGTTGACCGGCCGCTGTGGATGCTTCACGTCGTTGCCGCCACCACGGATCGGGCTTTGCTTCCACTTTGGCTGTAGCGCGGAAGTTTGTCCACCAAGGGCCATACGCGGCGATGACACAATCACCCGCATTCGCAGCTTCACCGTCAACTGCTGAAAAGGCTGAATAGCGGAGCCGGACCGCCCGGGAGACCCGATATCCCCCAGGGATATAGTGGGCGTCAGCGTTGGGATCATGGCTGTCGGGCCAGCCTCCATTGGGATCCGAAAAGGTTTCGTGGTACAGCATACCAGCGGGATCGGACGGGTCCCCCGATACTCGCGATTCCCACGGATGAGGGTATTCCCGAGGCGAAATCTTGCAGCATTCATCCGCAAACTTCACGGAATCTTGGGCATTCTGGGAGCGCACAGTTCGCCGTGTGAGCACTTTCAGGCCGTCGCGGCTTAACTTCACTTCGATCTTGCGGGTCTTGTCCGTGTTGCTGGGATAATAGGCCAACGTGTATTCCGCGGCGACAATGGCCGAGATGCGCTTTAGGGCTTTATCCAGATCTTCTTCCGATGCAGGAAAGAACGCTTCGGCACCCGACTCCTTGGCAAACCGACGGAACGCGAGGAGTGGGTTGTCCACCTTGCGCAGGCCCGTCAGGGCCACCTTCTCTTGGCCTAGGCTGAAAATGTTGTATGCAGGCTTGTCAAATAGTCCGACCATGAACACTTGTGGGCTGGAGGATCCCACGAGTCGGATTACTTGATCCAGCTTCAATCGGCTGTCCAGATCCATTCCATCCGTGATTACGACCAGCGCTTGGCGTATGTTCTTTGCACGCTTCATATTGCACAGCGCAACTGCAAGCGCATCATAGAGAGCCGAGCCTCGATGCCCGATTCCGCTAAGGGGGAGTCCGCTGAGTGGCTGCTTGTCTGTGATCTGATGAAAAGGACCAATTTCATCGGTGAATGGCATAAAGAAAAACTCGTCCTCAGGATGGGAACGTCGAATGAGGGAAGAGAGGAGCGCCGCGGCCCGATTCATCCTGCCACCGAAATCCATGGCCCGACCCACATCGAGCAGGACCGCCAGACTAATGGGCTCACGCTCAGCGGCGAAGAACGCGATCTTCTGCGGGCGGCTATCTTCCAACAAGGTAAATTCGGAAGCGGACAGACCGTGGACGTAATTGCCCTGCTTATCCGTCACCTGGACGGCAATGGACTGTAGGGTCGTTTCGCTTTTGAAGGTTGGCATCTGCGACTGGGCAGATGCCAAAAGCGGACAGCCCGGATAACCAGGCAACAGTGTGAGCAAAATCGGTGATGAGGACAGGAGCAGCACGCGCCAGAACATTTGGAGTCCACTGTACCGCTTCCGAGCCCAAGGCCGGTGTTGTTGTCGTGCGCTTCCCGTCCATTGCACCGGCTGGCGGTACCGGGCAATCCCCCGCGGAGTGATCGGCATGAACCGGGTTCGTTACTGCCACTCGTACGACACTGCGTCTTCTCGCGGAACTGGAGGCCGCGGAACTACTGCGGTCCAGCTTATCGATTCCTGCATTGTGGCAATTCAGGATCTGGAGACGAATTGACCCTGACGAGTTCAATCGACATCGGCATCCAACGGACGGCCCATCCCGCAGGTTTCCAGCAGCCGACATGTGCCATGCTGGAGTTGCTATGCGAGACCTGGAGATCATCGAAGCCGAGCTGATGGAAATCAGCGCCATCGCCGACGATTCCGTCAAGCTCGAACGCATTATTGCCTGGTGCGCATCGCATCCCGACGAAGTCCCCCTGGTACTGCATCAACTCCTGGGACGGCGCAACAAGCACCTTTCGGAAACCTCTGAAACGTAACCGCGAGTAGCGCTGCCTTTGCCGAGGATGTTCACAGCCCTCGTAGCCGCGGCACGCCTGAATCGTTAAAGCAATCCCGGTCAGCCTGCCTGGAATTGCTGGTCGTGGAGCTATCGGACGTTGGGCTGGTCGCCTTGCAGCCATGCAGGGCCAGCATCGCGCCAGGTTCCCTGATTGACCCACCACCGGCCGTTTGAAAACACCGCGCGCGGCTGTAGTCTGCCGGGAAAAACGAAAACGCATTTTTGCTCCCAGTCCCAAGCTCTTGATTCTAAAATGGAAGACCACGACAGGACGAAAGGCGCGTTTTCGTTTCGTCCCACGGGGCCCCGCTTTCGTAACACCATAGGCGGAAGCCGCTGACCCTCAAACCGATGTGGATCTTCCGCGCTTACTCGCAACGCAAGGCGGTCATCGGATCCACCCGCGTCGCGCGGCGCGCGGGGAGATAGCAGGCCAGCAGCGTCACACCTAGCAGCACGGCGCTGACGGCGGCGTACGTTGCTGGATCATTGGGCTTCACACCGTACAGCAGATTGGCGATCAGGCGCGTGGCGGCTAGCGCGCCGGCGAGACCGATGACGATGCCGGCCAGCGACAGCCTGACGCCCTTGGCCAGGACCATTCGCACGACGGTGACGCCGCGCGCGCCCAGCGCCATCCGAATGCCGATTTCCTGCGTGCGCTGGCTGACGGCCAACGCGATCACGCCATAGAGACCGAGCGCGGCCAGGAAGGTGGCGAAGGCCGCAAACAGCGTGCCGAGCCAGACGACGAAGCGGCGCGGGGCGACGGCCGTCTCGACGATATCTTGCATAGTCTCGATGCGCGGAATGGCAATCTGTGGATCCGTCGCATGGATTTTCTGACGCAGGTTGGCCTCAATGGCGCGCGGATCGGTATCTGTGCGTGCCACCAGCGCGAACGAGCCGCCGCTCCACAACCAGTGGGGAAAATAGAGCGTCAGGGGCGCCTCTTCGTCGGCATCGGTGCGCGCGTCGCGGGCCACGCCAGTGATTTCGCAGAGCAGCTCTTTGCCGGTCTCGGGCGAATTCCAGCGCACGTGCAAGCCAATCGGATTACGACCGTGCAGAACCTTCCGGGCGATCCCTTCCGAGATGACGACCTTCTCCTTGCCCGAGTCGCCTTCAGTGAAGAAACGCCCCTGCTCGAGCGAAAGGCCGAGAGAGCCGAAGTAGCCAGGGCTGACGAAGCGCAAATTCGCGCTCGGTCCATCCTGAGCGGTTTGCGGTTCCTCCTGAATGTTGACGCTGTCGGTCCAAACGGTTCCGCGCAGTGGCAACGCACTGGTGACCCCAGCGCTGCGAAGGCCGGGAATCGTCTCGACGTTTCGCAGCAGACGGTCGCTCAACTGCTGGCGCTGCGGGGATGTGGAATAGTCCTTCCAGGGGATGGCCAGATCGGCGGTGACCACGTGATCGGCCCGCAGCCACTGGTTGTCCTGCAACACCCGGCCGAGGCTGGTGGTCAGAAGCAAAGAACCGGCGAGAAGCACGGTGCATAGGGCCACCTCGAAGCCGACCAGCAGGTCGCGCAGCCGGGCCGAGCCACGGGCGGCGCTCGTTCTTGTCGAGTTGGACTGCAACGCTTCGGTCGGGGCCAGCCGGCTGAACCGCAGAGCCGGTGCGGCGCCCGCCAGGATTCCTGCCCCAGCGCAAATCAGGACGCTGAACAGAAGCACCGGACCATCCATGTGGATCGATTCCAGCCGTGGGAGATCCAACGGGACACTCATGGTCAACAGGCGAACTCCGGCCACGGCCAGCAGAACCCCGAGGACGCCGCCGGCCGCCGAAAGCAGCAGCCCTTCGATCAGGAACTGCCGGATCAGGCTGAAGCGCGAAGCGCCCAGCGCCAGACGCACGGCGACCTCGTGCGCGCGTCCCATGGCGCGACCCAGCATCAGGCTGGCCAGGTTTACACAAACGATCAGAAGCACGACGCCGGCCGCGACCATCAGCAGCCAAAGTGCGCGCTGCGCCGCGCCCACCACCGCGCCCTTCATCGGCAAGAGCTGGCCGCGAAGTCTCATGTTGGTTGTGTGGGGCGGCGCGTACAGACGGGTCACTTCGGCTTCCAGGGCGTCGATCTCAGCGAGGGCCTGGGCCGCGCGAGCGCCCGGCTTCAACCGGCCGATCACCGCGAAATTCATGTTGCCCAGCCCAGGCCTGGATTCCTGTTCGCTCAAACCCAGTGGCGTGAAATACTCCACGGGCGACGTCCACCCGGCGATCCGAGTGCCGTAGATCTGGTCTGGCTTCGGGAAGTACGCGTCAGGCCGAAGAACTCCCACGACCACCTTGGGAACCCCGGCCATCCGCACGGCCTTGCCCACAATGTTCGGGTCGGCGCCAAAAGCGTCACGCCACAGCCGGTTTGTCAGGATAACGACCTTGGAATTTCCTTCCCGATCTTCCTCCGGCAGAAATCCTCGCCCGAGCATCGGGCGAAGGCCCAGCATGGGCAACATGTCGTTGGATACGCGGGCTCCGTGGATCTGGACGGCTTCGCCCTTGAGTTCCAGATTGGCGGTCGTCGGCTCCAGCGCGGCAAGCGTGGAGAAGGAACGATTCCTTTCCCGCCACAACAGGAAGTTGCCTCCGTTGACGCAAGCGGCCGGATAAAAAATGCCGTCTTCCTGGGTCGCTTCGTGGACGATGTAAAGCCCTTCCGGTTGCGCATAAGGCAGAGCCCGCAACAGGATGCCATGCACAACCGAGAAGATCGCCGTGTTGGCGCCGATACCGAGCGCGAGGGTCAGGATCGCCACCGCGACGAAGCCTGGACTGCGGCGCAATGAGCGCAAGCCGTAACGCACGTCGCGGAGGAGCGTGTCCAGCCAGGGCAGGGCCATCCTTTGGCGATAGGCTTCGACGCCGAGCGCGGGGGCGCCCAGCTTGTCGAGCGCCTCGCGTCGCGCCTCGCGCCCGCTCATCCCGGCGCGCAGGTTCTCGTCAATCTGCAATTGCAGGTGGGTCTCAAACTCGGTGTTGAGACCGTCACTCCAGCCCTTACCGGAGAACGGCGCCGCGATGCGCGAGACGATCGAGTGGAAGGTTGCCATGGCGGCTCTCTCCTACGCGTCTTTCTCGCCCGGCGTCAGGAAACAGGCCACAATCGACGCCGTTTCGGCCCATTCCCGCTCTTCTTTTTCCAGTTTTTCGAGGCCCGCCGGCGTGATGGAGTAGAACTTCGCCTTGCGGTTGTTCTCGGAAACGCCCCATTCCCAGCGGACGTGGCGGTCCTGCTCCAGCTTGAGCAGCGCCGGGTAGAGCGTGCCGTAATTCAAGGCCAGGCGGTCCTGGCTGGTCTGCTCGATGCGACGCGCCACACCGTAGCCGTGCAGCGGCCCCATCGTCTGCAAGGTCTTGAGAATCATCAGGGAGAGCGTCCCCAGCCAGACGTCGGTCTTGCCGTTTCCCATGGTCTTGTATTGAATTCCAATACGAGGGTACAGCCGTTCGTATGGCAGTTCAATAGGAGAGTAGTGCGAAGGAGCGGAGTTTACAGGCGAAACGGCGAGCCGGGGTCACACAGAGCGATGAGGGGGGAGAATTACGCCAGACTCCGGGAGATCCGCGGCACACGGGGTGAACTACTACCGTTGCTTCCTTCCGGACCTGGCGGGGTTCGCAGCGTCCCGTTGCACGGAGCCCGGAGCCTGACGCCTCCTATGCTAACATGCTGCCCCCTCAAGGCTTCGCGCCTGGGATCGCCGATCTCCAGATCGGCTCCTTTCAAGGCGGAACCAATCTGAGATGTCCCCGCCAACTTGCCGCCGACACGGCAATTCAGCCGGTCTGGAGACCGGCGATCCCAGAGTGCCCGTTACTCGTGCTTCCGCATTCTCCCCTTGCTGCTGGTCTTCAGAATCGGAGCGAGCACCGAGGCGTCGCCATCGATCTTGCCCGGCTGCAGGCCCAGAATCCGCGTTATGAAGGGGTAAATATGGATGTTCTGGAACTCCCCAATGACTTGCCCGCCCCGGATCGCCGGTCCCAGCGCATAAAAGATGCCTTTCATCTCCGGAACCCGCGCGACGTCGTAGCCGTGCATGCCCTCCACCTTGCCGGAAACTCTGCCGCCCGGCGCGTCGTAGCGCAGCCGCACCGGGCTCTTGGCGTAGAGCACCAGATCGCCGATACGGTCGTTGTCGCCATAGTGCAGCGCGGGAGGCAGATCGGCCTTGCGGTACACGGCGAGCTCCGCGTCTTGGTGGAGGAAGTGTTCGTAGAGCTTATCGATCAGGGCCGGATCCTTCGAATGGACGTCAATCTGAGTGGTGCCGGCGCTGAACTTCGCTCCTTCAAACTCTTCCGTGGTGAAGCGGATCTCGCGGGTCACCTGCGCCATCCCATGGTCGGAGACAACGACGATATTGACCGGTAGGCCGGTGTCGTGGACTCGCTGGAACAGGTGGCCCAGCGCAGCGTCCACTTCCTTCACCGCGTCGCGCGTCTCGGGAGCATCCGGGCCGTGCAGATGGCCTTCGTGGTCCACCTTCGGGAGATACAGCAGAATCAGGTGCGGGCGCTGCGCCTTCGGCAGGTTCAGCCACTCGACCACCTGATCCATCTGCGTCTCCATCGTTGTCTTCGAGTTGTAGACGTACCAATACGATGGACGGACGCCCTGAATGCTCGCCTCGGTGCCGACCCAGAAGTACGCCGCCGTGCGCATGCCCTGCTGCTCGGCGAGCACCCACAATGGCGTGCCGCCCCACCATCTTCCGTCGCCCGCATCCGCGGGATTCGTGAACTTGAACGTCGCCTGGAACGCCGGATCCCAGAAGCTGTTCTCGACAATCCCGTGATGTTCCGGGTACAGCCCGGTCACGATGGAGTAATGGTTGGGGAAGGTCAGCGTCGGGAACTCCGGCAGCAACGCCTTGGCACGGACGCCCGCGTTTCCGAGCGCGGTGAGATTCGCGGCCCCATACTTCTCGCTGTAGTCGTAGCGGTACCCGTCGATCGAGATCAGCAGGACATACTGCTTGTCGGCCTGCGCGGGCGAATTCTCCGGATGAGGGGTATCGCCGAACACGCCGATTGGCGCGCCAGCCAGCAGGAGCAGCAGGCTCAAGATGCGCAAAATGATCCCGGGTGCTTTGGGGGCCGGGCGGGATGAAGAGGCGGGCTGACTCATGATCGGTGTTTTGCTTCCGTGCGTGATTCTATCGCGTGGCATAGTCGCGCAGAAACAGCGCTCAAAATCGCAAGTTCGCTCCCGTTCAGGCCATGCAGCTTCTTACAATCAAAGAAATGGTCAAAGCTCTGCTGTTCGATCTCGGACGCGTCTTGGTAAACGTGGATTTCGACATGGGTTACTCCCGCATGGCCGCGCTGTCAGGACTGACGCTGGAAGAAGTCCGCGACCGGCTTCAAGCCTCGCGCCTGGGCTATGCGTTCGAAAGCGGCCTGATGCCGTCCAGCGAGTTCGCCTCGCGCGTTTCTGAATTGATGGGCGTTTCGCCCTCCTTTGAAGAGTTCGCGGAGATCTGGTACTCGGTATTCCACGAGGGGCCACTTGTCCCCGAGGAATTCATCGCGGGGCTGCATGATCGCTACCGTCTGGTCCTGCTTTCCAACACCAACGCTCTGCACTATGAGATGTTGGAGCCGCGTCTTCCGGTCTTGAAGCACTTCGACGCCTTTACGCTGAGTTACAAGCTCGGGAGCCAGAAACCGGCCCCTGCCATCTATCGCGATGCGATTGTGAAAGCCGGCTGCGAGCCCGGCGAGTGTTTCTACACCGACGACGTCGCGGAGTACATCGACGGTGCGCGGGCGGCCGGCATCCAGGCCGTGCAGTTTCGAGGCTTAGGCCGTCTCGGAGCGGATCTCCGTGCGGCGGGAGTGGCGGTTTAATCTGGAGCGCTGGCGGGACGGCGCACGTCCCGGCGCTGAGGAGCTACCATTGGGCCATGTCGCGCGTATTCCTGCAAAAAATGCAAAAAAACGCACAAAAATGCCCTCCGGAAGGCGATTTTTGAGCTTTTTTCTATCCTAATCCCGAAATGCGGCGAAACATCGGTTGCCGATGTTAATTCTCGCGGGGTTTGCGGTACCGGTCGGCGATCTTCACCAGAACGATGCAGAACACGAACGTCGCCAGGGCAATCCAAACAAAATTGAGCGAATTTGCTTTGAGGAATTTCAGCGGCTCTTCGTGCAGTCCGCGCCCGAGCCAGCACAGCGCCAGGTAGCGCGGGATGCGCGCGCCAACGAACGTGAGGACGAAGGCTGTTCGCGACACGCCGAGCGCGCCGGCACAGATCTCGAATGCTTTCAGAGGCATGGGAATGGGCACCAGCGCGGGAATGAACACCGTAACCAGACCGTAGTGCCGGAACCAGTCGCGAAACCGCTTGCCGCGCCCTGTATGGAGCTTCTCTTCGAGGTAACGCTTGCCACCCCGGCGAGCCATTTCGAAGAGAATCAACGACCCGATCAGCGAGCCGGCCACCGCGCTCAGCGCAGCCATCCACCAGAGATCGGGCCGGTGCGAGGTGTAGAGCAGCAGAATGACATCCGGGCCCGAAGGATTCGGGACACCCGCGCCATCGATGATCGCCATGAGGAATAGACCGGGCAGACCCAAAGCCGACAGGACGGCAAGAAAATGCTTCATGCGGCCTCACCGCCGAGGCGCTCAAAAAGCCGCGACTCCGTCCACACCTCGACGCCGAGTTCGCGGGCTTTCTCCAACTTGGATCCGGCTTCCTCGCCGGCTACAACGACCGATGTCTTTTTGCTGACCGAACCCGTCACTTTACCTCCGGCGGCCTCGATCTTCTGTTTAGCCTCTTCGCGGGACAGCGTGGGCAAAGTCCCCGTGAGAACGAACGTCATACCAGTCAACGGCCCAAATGACGTAGTGTTGCGAATCTCACACTCGAATTGCAAGCCCGCGGCGCGCAGACGCTCGACGAGTTCCTGATTGTGCGGCTCGGCGAAAAACCTCCGGATCGATTCGGAGACCTTTGGACCAACTTCTTCGGCGGTCTGCAACTGCGTCTCGTCAGCCCGCATCAGCGCGTCGATGCCGCCAAAGCGATCGGCCAGGATCTGCGCGGTTCGCTCTCCAACAAACGGGATACCCAGACCGGAAAGCAGCCGGCTCAGGGGACGCCGCTTGCTGGCTTCGATGTTCGCAATGATCTTCGATGCCGACTTGTCTCCCATGCGCTCCAGATTCAGGAGTTGATCGAGCGTCACTTCATAGATATCGGCGATGCTCTTCACCAACCCCTTGTCGATGAGTTGGTCCACCAGCGCCTCACCCATGCCGTCGATGTCCATCACCGGGCGCGAAGCGAAATGGGTCAGCGATTCTCTCAGCCGCGCCGGGCAGCTCGCGTTCAGGCAGCGGTGCGCCACTTCGCCCTCGGCGCGCACCACCGCGCTGCCGCAGACCGGGCAAGTGTCGGGCATCTGGAACAGGCGCCGATCCGTGGGCCGATTGCGCACCTCGACGACTTTTGGAATGACGTCGCCGCTGCGTTCGATGACCACCGTGTCGCCTATGGCCAGATTCAGCCGTGCGATCTCGTCCTCGTTGTGCAAGGTCGCATTCGACACGGTCACGCCGCCCACAACCACGGGGCGCAGCCGCGCCACCGGGGTCAGAACGCCGGTGCGTCCGACCTGCACATCGATGTTTTCGAGCACGGTCTCGGCCTGGCGCGCGGTGAACTTGAAAGCGATGGCCCAGCGCGGGCTCTTGGCGGTCCAGCCGAGGCGGCGCTGCTGGTCGATCGAGTCGACCTTGGCGACGACTCCGTCGATCTCGTAGCCCAGGCTCTCGCGCCGCTCGCCCCACTCGCGGCAGAAGGCGAGCAGGTCGTCGAGCCCGGCGGCTTGGATCACGTTGGGGTTCACCTTGAAACCAAGCGCGCGCAGACGTTCGAGATTCGCCCAATGGCTGGGCAGCGCGGGCTGACCGTCGACCAGGAGAAAGTACGTGAAGAAATCGAGCTTGCGCGCCGCGGTGAGCGCCGTGTCGAGCGTGCGCAGGGACCCGGCGGCCGAGTTGCGCGGATTCTTGTAGAGTTCCAGGCCGGCGGCAGCCCGCTCGGCATTGAGCCCTTCAAAAGCGCGGCGCGACATCAGAACTTCGCCGCGCACCTCGAACTTCGGCCAGGGGCCGCTAACCACCATGGGCAGGCTGCGGATGGTCCTGGCATTTTCCGTGACATCCTCGCCCACCTGGCCGTCACCGCGCGTGATGGCCTGTTTTAATCGCCCGTCCTCGTACTGCACGGCCATCGACAGGCCGTCGAGTTTCAATTCGGCGACGTAACTGTAACCTTCGCCTGACAGCAACTCGCGGACGCGACGGTCGAACTCGGCCAACTCCCCTTCGTTCAAGGCGTTGTCGAGACTGAGCATCGGCGAGGAGTGCCGCACCTTGACAAAACCTTCCCGCACCGCGCCACCGACCCTCTTCGTCGGGGAGTCCAACGTGTCAAACTCAGGGTGTGCGTCTTCGAGCGCTTTGAGCCGCCGCAGCATGCCGTCGTATTCGGCATCGGAGATCTCGGGAGCATCGAGGACGTAGTACAGGTGCTCGTGGCGCCGGAGTCCAGCGCGCAGCGTCTCGATTTCGTCCGCGACAGGATGCATGGGATTGGGCTGCATAGCTCAGGTCTCTATAATCGTACCGAAGGGAGCAATTCGTCATCGCGACCCAACGCCCGGTTTATGTCGTATACAACCCGCAGGCGGGCAAGCTGCGCCGCCACCCGGAGCTTTTCTCGCGTGCGCTCGACCGGTTGCGGCGGAGATGGCCGGAAGTCCATGCCGTCCCGACAGAGGGTCCGCAGACTGCCGGGCAGATTGTCTCGCGGTGCGTCGCGCAAGGCGCCGGCCTGATTGTGGCAGCGGGCGGCGATGGCACCATCAACGAGGCGGTGGCGGGCGTGGCCGGCACGGACGTGCCCTTCGGGTTTCTGCCGTTCGGCACGGCGAACGTGCTCTCCAACGAGTTAAGGATGGGCAACAACCCGGTCCATGCGGCGGAAATGCTGGAACACTGCACGCCGGTTCCGGTCTCCCTGGGACGGATGGTCGCGGAATCCGGCTCGCGTCTGTTCCTCTGTATGGCGGGCGCCGGATTGGACGCGCGGATCGTGCGGATCGTGAATCCGAAGGTGAAATCGATTCTGGGGAAGTACGCCTACTGGCTGTATGCCTTCGAGCAGATCGGGCGCCGCCTGCACCAATTTCGCGTGCGGGTAAACGGCCGTGAATACGTCACCAGCTTTGCGCTGATCAGCCGCGTCCGGAATTACGGCGGAGATATCGAAATCGCCAGACGGGCGAATCTGCTGGAAGACCACTTTGCAGTCGTGTTGTGCGAGGGCCGCAGTTCCTCCCGTTATCTCAAGTATTTTGCGGGCGTCCTTTTCAACGCTCTGGACAGGATGAGCGGTGTGCACGTGCTGGAGGCCACAAGCGTGGAGATTGAGCCGATCGAGGGCAGTAAACTCGACTTGCAACTGGACGGCGAGCACGTGGGCTACGGCGCGGCGCGCTTTGAAATCGTCGAAGGCTCCGTACGGCTGCTGATCCCCGCGCCTTATCTCAGCGTGATGACGCCCGCGACGGTGCGGCTGCAGTACGAATCGTTTTAGGTCTGTTCCCGGATCGGCGTGGACGACGTCCCGCGCGGACGTCGCTTCAAAACCAGAAGCCGCCGGTACCACCGCTCCATCGAAAGGCATAAGCCTATGGTCACCCCGACTCCTTCACGGTCGAGGCTCCTGGGAACGCCGATCTCCAGATCGGCTCCGATCACCCGCGTGAGCGGCAACTCCAATGCACATTCGCGCGCCCGGAAGCCTGCTGGCGGTTGCCGTCGGTCGAAGTGTGAGCCGGACGGAGC
>Ga0181528_10000135_pt1 | contig 68691 bp, 60 predicted proteins | sample PEATcosm2014_Bin_47_FD_119742 | JGI IMG/M metagenome (GOLD analysis project Ga0181528, IMG submission 119742) | Peatland microbial communities from MTU Mesocosm Facility, Houghton, MI, USA - PEATcosm2014_Bin10_10_metaG | ecosystem: Environmental > Terrestrial > Soil > Wetlands > Peat | place...
ACTACCTCAGGCGGATGGCGTTGCGAGCGAAAAACCGCTCAGACGAGACGGAGTCCGCAGGGTTTGGTTGTTCCAAGCACAAGGACGACAACGAAGTATGAGTGATTTTTCGCCGCAACCCGATGGACGGGGCCAATTTTCCCCATTTCTTTGTTGCTCGTCGCTCCAGTAACCAGCTACAGTTCGCTCCTCGCGCCTCGAACTGAGAAAAATTGGCCGCCGTCGCCGCCACCTGAGGTAGCGTTAACAGGCCCTAGTTCATTATCAAGGCTAACGCATTCCCGTTTCCGGGGAGAAATGATGCAGCGGAAGCCGGAAAAGCTCACGCAATTGAAGCTCGATATTCCGGAAAACCGATTGAGTTTCCTGTTTGCATTGACGGCTTGTCATGCAGGAATGGAGCCTGTTCCTATCCCATTCGTCATTGAAACAGGCTCACGGAATTGCCGGTCAAAATGCTTCCTTACCGCAGGCTCTTCAGCGCTGGATACAGCTTGCGCCATTTTGCGTAGCCGAGCTTGTAGGCGGCGAGGTCGGCGGCGTCGGGTTCGATGCGCTGAGCGACTTCGATTCCCACCGCGCAGGCTTCGTCGAGATTGGCCCAGTGGCCCGCGCCAACACCGGCCATCAACGCCGAGCCGAATGCGCCGCCTTCTTCAGCGGTGAGGATTTCGACGGCCTGACCGTAGATGCCGGCTTGAATCCTGCGCCAGAGCGGGCCGCGCGCGCCGCCGCCGCCGAGCCGAATCGCGCTGACCGGAATTCCCAACTCGGCGAAGAGCGTGAAAGTATCTTCAAGCGAATAGGCCACGCCCTCAAGCACGGCGCGAACAAAATGCGCCGCAGTGTGGTTGCTGGCGATGCCTGCAAATGCTGCGCGGACTTCAGGATCGAGGTGTGGCGTGCGCTCGCCGAGCAGGTACGGCGCCCACTCCAGACCTTCGCTACCAGCGGGAATCTTGGCGGCGGCGGCGGTCAGGTAATCATAATCATGGCCGGGAAAGAAGCTTTCACGCAGCCAGCGCAGGCTCTGGCCGGCAGACTGGGTTACGCCCATCACGTGCCACAGGCCGGGAACCGCATGGCAGAAGGTGTGCAGGCGGCCTTTGGGATCTCTGGTCGGCGCGGCGGTGGCGGCAAAAACTACTCCGGAAGTACCGATCGTCGCCGAGACTGAACCCGGCTGCAAGATGCCCATGCCTACCGCGCCCGCGCCCTGATCGCCTGCTCCGGCAACGACTGGCGTTCCGGCGGTTAGACCCGTGAGTCCGGCAGCGGCGTCGCTGATGTGCGCGCAGACTTCGGGTGACTCGTAGACCTTCGGCAGCCAACTCTCAGGAATTCCCGCGGCCTCGGCGACCTCCTTCGACCAGCGGCGATGCGTCACATCGAGCAGCAACGTTCCCGAGGCCTCCTGCACATCGATGGCAAACTCGCCGGTGAGCCGGTAGCGGACGTAGTCCTTGGGGCATAAGATGTGGCGCGTCTTGGCAAAGATCTGCGGCTCGTGCTCTTTGACCCAGAGTAGCTTGGTGAGCGTAAAGTTGGGCAATGCGGGATTGCAGGTCAGCTCGATCAGCTTTTCGTAGCCGATGCGCTCATGCAGCCAATCGCACTGCGGCTGTGTACGGGTGTCGCACCAGATCAGCGATGGGCGCAGCACCTGGCCAGCCTCGTCCAGCAGTACTGCTCCGTGCATCTGGCCGGTGAGTCCGATAGCCGCGACGGGCTGATGAGGCTGAGGCGCGGCGGCCAATGCGCCGCGAATCGACTCCTGCGCCGCACGCCACCAGTCTTCCGGATCCTGCTCCGCCCAGCCCGGATGAGGCGTGCGAAAAGGTGCGTGCTCGCTCGACGCGCTGCTGACGATCTTTCCTGAACCATCCACCAAAACGGCCCGCGTACCGCCCGTGCCCACATCCATTCCAAGGAACCACATACTCGATTTCTCCCGCAAAATTCGATTTTCCCGGCGATGGCAGGATAACACTTGGATGGGCTGGTTGATTGTGAGCGCCGTGCTATCCGCGCAGAAAATCCTTGGCCTTCTGCAGCAGCACATCGCGGCTGATGTCGGAGATAGTGTCTGTCAGCGGAATTCCCTTGGGACAGACCTCAACGCAGTTTTGCGCAAAGCCGCACTCCTGTATGCCGCCATCGCCGGCAAGCGCGCGCAGGCGTTCTTCCTTGAGAACCTTGCCGGTGGGATGGTTGTTGAAGAGCTTGACCTGAGCAACGGTGGCCGCGCCCACAAAGCCCGTCTCCTCGTTGAATTGCGGACAAACCTCCATGCAGCAGGTACAGCTGATGCAGTTAGAGAGCGGATAACTCGCTTCCTGCTCTTGCGGAAAGATGCGCGGGCCGGAACCTAAGTCATAAGTGCCATCGATGGGAACCCAGGCTTTGACGGCCTTGAGGTTTTCAAAGAGAACTGACCTATCCACTTGTAAGTCGCGCACCAAGGGGAACTTACTAAGTGGCTCGACGCGGATCGGCTGCTCCAGATTGTCAACCAATGCCGAACAGGCCATGCGGGCCTTGCCGTTGATGCGCATCGCACAGGAGCCGCAGATCTCTTCCAGGCAATTCGAGTCGTAAGTAATCGGCGTAGTGGCGCGGCCATCGGCGGTGACCGGATTGCCGGCAATCTCCATCATCGCGGAGATGACATTCATGCCCGGACGCCACTCGATCTCGAAGCTCTCCCAGACCGCGGGAGCATCGGGGCTGGCCTGGCGCTTGATCTCGAATGCTACAGTCTTCGTTGCCATCGTCAGTCTCTGCTCCAGTTCCGAATGTTGCATCAAATACCGTTAAATCCGTTGAAGGTATTCCATAAGACTCGGAAGGTCTTTTTCCGTCCCCTCATATGGCGGGTTGTCTCTGCTCCAATCAATTCTTCCCAGCAGTAGACTCATCTGGTCAGAAATAGATATCTGGACCGCCCAGTCCTTTGCTTCGTATTCACGCCGAATGCTATATAAGTTCGGTGCGACTCTGATATCTCCTGCCTGATCAAGGTCGATTCCAGACTGTTTCGGGTCTCTTTCAATAAGTTCATGCATCCTCCACATCAGGCGATCTCGGTAATCATCCAATCCAAGAGCCGTTGTTCCGCATGGAACCGCAAGTGACATTGTCTGACTATCCTCACCTTTAAGGATCGGTGCCCAAATGTTTAATCTTTCCAACTCGAAATCATCAGGAAGACCAAACATATCTATCAAGAAGGCGTTCTGAATGATCCCTATCTTCCCCGGTATTACGAAGAATCCATGAATCAGTGGCCAAAGCAGTGCAAGGAATGATATTCCTATCCGGTGCTGATATATCATCACGCCAAAACAAACGATGGAAATCGGCCATTTACAAAACAGTACAACTGTGGCCGAGAAGTCCGAGAGTGCGAAGCTCGTAATACGATATCGAACTGGTATCCAGATCAAGTTGGCCAAAAGTAGGCACAAAAGCAATTTCCACCAGATTACCCAGAACAAAAGAACTGGTACAAACAGGGCAGAGATGTAACTGGGCCAGCAGCACCATTCAACTGCTCGAAGCCATGTTCTCCGCACATTGAATGCTCCGGCTCGTGCTCTCAATTCATGGATTTGGTCAATATTGTTGATCTCGCCGCGCATTTCCCGCTCCATTCTTCATTTCCCGCTCCATTCTAACTCGCCGCGTCGTAACGGCGCGGGCGCGGCGGTATGAATTGCGTATCGACCTCTTCGTACTCGAAGCGCGGAGCGTCGGCAGCGAAGCTCGCTTTGGTCGTCTTCAAAAACTTCTCGTCATTGCGGTCGGGAAAGTCAGGCTTGTAATGAGCGCCGCGCGACTCATCGCGGAGCAACGCCCCCTGCGCGATGACGCGAGCGAGTTCCAGCATATTCTTCAACTGGCGGGCAAAGGCGAAGCTGGTGTTGGCCCATTGGCTCTTGTCGCTCAGGTTCACATTCTTGTAGCGATCGAGCAACTCGACGATTTTTTCGTCGGCTTTTTGCAGGCCGTTGTTATAGCGGATCACCGTCGCATACTGAGTCATGGTTTCGCCTAACTCGCGCCATAACTTGAAGGGATTTTCCGTGCCTTTGTTGTTGAGCAGTTTCTCATTGATTTCGGTTTGGCGAACCAACTCAGCAGCGTGGCCGCCATCGCCCTCTTGAGCAGATAGACTCTTGGCATAACTCAAAGCATTCGGCCCAGCGACAAATCCACCATAGATGCAACTGAGCAGCGAATTCGCGCCCAGACGATTCGCGCCATGATACTGATACTCGCACTCGCCGACGGCAAAGATGCCGGGAACGTTGGTCATCTGATTGAAGTCCACCCACAGACCGCCCATCGTGTAATGCATTCCTGGGAAGATCTTCATCGGCACATCGCGCGGATCATCACCGACAAATTTTTCGTAGATTTCGAGAATGCCTTCGAGCTTGCGATTCAAAGTGGCGCGGTCGATGTGCGTCAAATCGAGATAGACCATCGGCTGGCCGTCGATGCCGAGGCCGTTCTCGAAGACCACCTTGTGAATGGCGCGGGTGGCGATGTCGCGCGGCACAAGATTGCCATACTTGGGATACCACTCTTCGAGAAAATAAAATCGCTCGGCTTCAGGAATGGATTTTGCATCGCGCTTGTCGCCCGCTGTGCGCGGAACCCAGACTCTGCCACCCTCGCCGCGCGCCGACTCCGACATGAGACGTAATTTGTCTTCGCCGGGAATGCAGGTGGGGTGAACCTGAATGAATTCGCCGTTGGCGTAGCAGACACCCTGCTGATAGACCGCCGATTGCGCCGAGCCGGTGCAGACGACGGAGTTGGTGCTCTTGCCGAAGATGGCTCCGATGCCGCCGGTGGCGAGAATCACCGCGTCAGCCGCGAAGGAGCGCAGCTCCATGGTGCGCAGATCAAGTGCAGTGATGCCGCGGGCCGCGCCTTTGGAGTCGAGCACAACGGAGAGAAACTCCCAGCCTTCGTACTTTTTTACTTTGCCTTCGGACTCGTGGCGGCGAACCTGCTCGTCGAGCGCGTAGAGCAGTTGCTGGCCGGTGGTCGCGCCGGCGAAGGCTGTGCGGTTGTAGAGTGTGCCGCCAAAGCGGCGGAAATCAAGCAGCCCTTCAGGCGTGCGATTGAAGGTCACGCCCATGCGGTCCAGCAGATCAATGATGGCGGGAGCGGCCTCGCACATGGCCTTCACCGGCGTCTGATTGGCGAGAAAGTCGCCGCCATAGATCGTGTCGTCGAAGTGCTTGTAAGTCGTGTCGCCCTCGCCCTTCAAGTTCTTCGCCGCGTTGATGCCGCCCTGCGCGCAGACCGAGTGCGAACGCTTGACCGGGACGATGGAGAAGAGGTCAACCTTGCCGCCGGCTTCGGCGATCTTGATGACCGCCGCGAGTCCGGCGAGGCCTCCGCCAACCACGATGATTCTGGGTGATGCCATGAATAACGTTCCTTTCGTTTGACAAGAAAACGGTTCCAGTGTCGATCAGGCTATAGACGCGAAACCATTCCTCCCAGTGTTATCCGGAACGGCATGTCAAACTCCTCAATCGGTGCCTCATCACTATGACCTGAGACTTCGACTATTAGCGTCTCGGCGTCAATCCACTTCCTCCCGTTGAAGTACATATGGGACCCACGTCTAGCAAGGTTCTGTAAGTGAGGATTGGCTTTTAGGATTTCTTCGTCCAACACGTTGTTAGACTTACTCTTGCGATCATATAGGTATAGTTCCGTTATGTTGCTGCCCAATTCATTGTTGACGAAATAATGCTCTCCATCCGGTGCCCAACCAATTTGAATTGTTCTCGGATATTCCAAGATTGTTCGGCGAACTCCGCCATCAACCAAATCCAAATGCCCATTTGCGGCGATGAGAACTGCACCACCTTGCGGAGCAGGGAGAGTACCTGATTCACCAGCTCCTACTTCCAACCTTGAATCCAGACTCAATTGCATTGATTCATGCACAGAGGTTGAATTAATAACCGAAGTATGCTCACTAACCTGAGCATTGATATGCTTGCCACCAACGAACGCCCAAATGCTCATCAATCCCATGACACATAGCCCCAGTCCCAGCAGCGCGCAGAGATAGCCGAAGCGCTTGCGTGCCTTCGTGCCGGGTGTGATGCCCCACTTGGCGGCGAAGAGCCAGACGCCGTAGGCGAAGTGCCAGCAGATGGCGATCATCGCGATGACATACACCGCCAGCATCCAGGGATTCGCTAGCTCCATCTGTACCTTCGCAAAGGCCGCCATCGGATGCTCCGGCAAACTCACTCCCATAAAGCGCTGCCGAATCACGTGCTGCAAAATGTAGGCGAAGGCGATGAGACCGGTATAGCGCTGGGCGACGTAGAGCCAGTTGCCCGCCCAGGGATAGTAGACGATATTCGACTTGCCGCGCAGCCATATCCATACGCCGTAGCCGGCGTGATAGAGGATGGGCAGAAAGATGAAGACCCACTCCAGCACGCGCACCATCGGCAGGCTATTGAGGAAGCGGACCTGCTCGCCGTAAGCGGCGGGGCCTTTCAACGCTTCGAAATTGGAGAGCAGGTGCTCGACGAAAAATGCGCCGATGGGGATGATGCCGAGCAGGGAATGCAGCTTGCGCCAGAGAAAGGTCGAGCCTTCTCCCGCGCGCAGCGGCTGAACGCCCGGACGGACGACGGGGCGGCCTGCGGGAAGTTCTGGAGGCAAGGCAGGTTGTTGAGCGGTTGCCATAACGGTTTCAGCTCCTAAAAGTTCCGGGTCCAACATTCAGATTCCGGGAGGTACGCTTTCGATTCGGGGGACGGGGATGCGCGGCCTGAATTTGATTCATTATTGGTGTCCTGGATCACCTCCGTCAAGGCGCACTCCGTGCTCATGGCGCAATGCCGGAATCATTTGGGTTGTCAGCCGCCCAGCATCGCCAGCAGCGCGGCAATCGCCCGCCCGCGATGGCTGAGAGTGTGCTTGGTTTCGAGATCGAGTTCGGCCATCGTCTTGTCGAGTTCGGGCAGGTAGAAGAGGGGATCATAGCCGAAGCCGCCGGTGCCGCGCGGAGCATCCAGAATCAGGCCTTCGACCGCGCCTTCCGCAGTGTGCAGCGCCACGCCATCGCGGGCGGCGACGAGCACACAGCGATAGCGGGCTGTGCGCGGAGCATCGGGAAGGCGAATCAGCCGTTGCAGCAGTACCAGATTATTCCAGACATCGGTGTTGTCGTTGGCATCGGGCGAGTCCTTGATGCCGGCATCGGCGGCAAAGCGAGCCGAACGCACGCCGGGAGCGCCGTCGAGCGCATCCACTTCGAGGCCGGAGTCGTCGGCTACGACCAGCTCGCCGGGAGCGAAACGCGAGTAGTAGAGGGCCTTGAGCGTGGCGTTGGCGGCGAAGGTGAGGCCGTCTTCCTCCGGTGCGGGGATTCTTGAGATTCCCGGCAGTGCATCGATGAGCAGCGCGTGCGCGGCGGCGGCAGTGCGGAAGTCGCGCAGCTTGCCCTGGCTGGTGGTGGCGGCATAGAGGCGAAGGGCCATGAAGAGAGTGTAATGCTACGAGGGCATTTCTACTTTCGGCAGCGGCAGCACTTTCTCCAGCCCGGCGGCGATCAGGTCAGCGCGAAGCTGCTCCACGCTCACGTAGAGAATCGCCTGAATCCCCAGCGCCTGCGCGGCCTCTACATTTTCCAGCCTGTCGTCGATGAAGAGCGTTTCATCGGGTTTGGTTCCGAGTTTGGCCAGCGTATGAAGATAGATCGCGGGGGCGGGCTTGGCGATGCCGAGCTGATAGCTCCAGACCAGTACGTCGAAGCGATGAATCCAGGCGAACTCGCGCTCCACGCTTTCAAGAACGCTGTCGCCCATGTTGGAGAGGATGGCGGTGAGCAGGCCCTGCTGTTTGAGCGCGAGTTGCCAGGCCACCATGGCGGGGTTCTGCACGGTCCACAGGCGCATGTCCCAGCGATTCAGCTCTTCCACGTGCTCCTGCGGCAGGCCGGCGTCGCGGAGAAACTTCTGCCAAAAGGCGATGCCGGTGAGCTTGCCTTCGTCGTAGGCGGGGCGGTCGGCCCAGAAGAGCGACTGGAAGCGTTCTTCGCCGAGTCCGGTGATCTGCTTCATTGCGGCCCAGGCCTCGGCGCTCGGTGGCCCTGTCAGCACAATTCCATAATCGAAGACAACCGCGCGCAATGCCAATCTTTCTCCCCCGTGCGCCCGTGTAATGTTGAAAGGGACGCCTGCTTCTATTGTGGCACCTGGGGTGCGGCCAACTGCGGTGGTGCAGACTTGTATCGAAATTGGGTAGGGAAAGACAATGCGCTTTTCGCAACGGACAAATTGGAATACCGAAGAGAGCGAGCTGGCGCGGGCGCACCGGCTGCGCGTAGCGGCAGGCGAGCCGGTTGCCGATCTGACGGCCTCGAATCCCACGCGCTGCGGCTTCGTTTACCCGCCGGAGTTGCTGGCCGCACTCACGGATGCGCGGGCGCTCGACTACGATCCGCAGCCGCGCGGCATCGTAACCGCACGCGAGGCTGTCTGCTCATACTATGCCGGCCACGGTGTTGCGCTGAAGCCGGAGCAGATTGTGCTGACCACCAGCACCAGCGAGGCCTACAGCTTTCTCTTCCGGCTGCTCTGCGATGCGGGCAGCGAGATTCTCTTCGCGCAGCCCGGCTATCCCCTCTTCGACTTTCTGGCAGCGCTGGACGATGTGACGTTGAAGGCCGCGCCGCTCGTCTACGATCACGGCTGGCAGATCGACCCGGAGGGGATTCGCCGCGCCATCACGCCGCAGACGCGGGCGATTGTCCTGGTGCATCCCAATAACCCCACCGGCCACTTCACCAAGCCGTGGGAGATTGAAGAACTGGCGCACATCTGCCGCGACTTCGATCTGGCGCTGATTGTGGACGAGGTCTTTCTCGATTACAGCTTTGGCGCGCCGGCAGCGAGCTTTGCCGCGGGCCTGGAGGGCGTGCCGGTTTTTGTGGTGAGCGGGCTGAGCAAGATTGCCGGTCTTCCGCAGATGAAAGCCGCGTGGATTGTGGCGGCGGGAGAGGAGGCTTGTCAGGCGCTCGACCGGCTGGAGGTCATCGCCGACACCTTTCTCTCGATGAACGCGCCGGTGCAGTGGGCAATGCCGGTGTGGCTGGAAGGCCGTGCTGCGATCCAGCGCCAGATTCTGGCGCGTGTGCAAGCCAATCTCGCCGAGCTGGACCAGAGCCTCGCCAGTCTGCCGGAGGTGAGCCGTTTGCCGGTCGAAGGCGGCTGGTACGCTGTCGTGCGGATTCCGGCTCTCGTACCCGACGAGCAGACGGTGCTCGCGCTGCTTGAAGGCGGCGTCTGGGTCCATCCTGGCTACTTCTTCGGCATGGCGGACTCCGGCTGGCTGGTGGTGAGCTTGCTTGCTGAGGAGAAGGAGTTTGCAATCGGAGCCAGCCGTCTGGCCGGGTATTTGGAAGCCCGCAGGCGCGCTCTACAATAAGTCGGTATGCCTACAACCGTTCGTTCGCACGCAAAGATCAATCTCGGCCTGGGAATCGGCGCACCGCGCGCTGATGGCTTTCACTCGCTTTGCACGGTCTATCAGACGCTCGAAGTTCATGATGTAGTGACGGTTGCGGCTCGTCCCGCCACGACGACAGTGTTGCGTCTGACCTCAAACGACGAGCGCGTTCCTACCGACGAGCGCAATACCGCGTGGAAGATGGTCGATCTGGCACTACAAACCCTGGGGCGCGCCGCCGAAGTCGAGATTCACATCGAGAAGCGTTTGCCCGTGCAGGGTGGGCTGGGGGCTGGTTCGGCGAATGCCGTGGCGGCGCTCGCGGGGTTGGAGGCGGAACTCGGAATCGCAACTCAGCAGGCCGGCGAGTCGGCGAGCCAGCAACTCGGCAGGCAAAGCTGGCCGACGCGGCGGCTGGAGATTGCCGCCCAGGTCGGTTCCGATGTGCCACTTTTCTTGATTGGTGGCACGATTCTCGGTTTAGACCGCGGCCAGGAGGTTTATCCCCTGCCGGATATTGAGCCGGTCTGGTGCGTAGTGGCTACGCCGGAGGTTGGGGTCAGTACGCCGCAGGCCTTCCGCGACTGGGATGCCATTTGCGCTGCCGAGGGTTTGACCTCTGAGGCCAGTACAGATAAACTAAAGAAGTTGAGCCGCGCCTATGCCAGCGCCTTTGCGGGAGCGATCCCGGAAGGACGGCAGGGAGTTGGCTCCTCCGGTGTTCTTGCCTCCCATATCTCTGGCGAGAACCTGGCCGGACCGTTGGAGTCCGCGCTTGTCCGCACCGGGATCACGAGCTGGATCCAGAACGACTTTGAACGGGTCGTCTTTCCCCAGCATCCTTCCCTTGCAGAAATCAAGCGCATTCTTGCGGCTACCGGTACACCGGAGGCAGCCCTTCATGCTTTGCTGTCTGGTTCCGGCTCGGCGCTCTACGGGTTGTACCGGACTCGCGGAGATGCGGAAGCAGCGCGGGAGCGTTTGCAGGCGGCCGGAGTGAAGAGTCTTTTAACTCGCACTCTGCCGCGCTCAAAGTACTGGCGCGAGATGCTTTTGCCAGCAGATTGACAGTTGTCCGTTCGGCGAGAGAGACTCTCGAACGGCAGCTAAAGTTGGGCGATCGTCTAATGGTAGGACAATGCCCTTTGGAGGCATTTGTCTAGGTTCGAATCCTAGTCGCCCAGCCAAAGTACAGGTGTTATGTGTCAGGGATCAGGGGGCAGAAGCGGCATTGACTGACCCCTGATCCCTGACACCTGACGAAGAAGCAGCCAAAGCCAACCAGCTTGGAGGCAGTAAGAGATGGAAACGGAAGCATTGACGGCAACGATGGAAGGCAAGGATCAGGACGGCGGGCAGGCCGAGGCAAAACAGGCCGCACAGTTTGCCGCCGCCGAGGCCGCAAAGGCGAAAGAGGGCAAACCGCCCGTCGAGCGCAAGCGCAGCCGCAACCTGAGCGAAGACAAGCGCTTCAAGCTCTTCAGCGGCACCGCCAATCCGGCGTTGACCGCGGAGATTGGCCGCCATATCGGCGTTCCGGTGGGCGAGGTCAAGATTCAGCGCTTTGCCGACGGCGAAGTCTACTTCCAGTTGCTCGAAAATGTTCGCGGCGTGGATGTATTTGTGGTGCAGCCTACCTGCTATCCGGTGGACCAGCACCTGGTGGAGCTTTTGGTGATGATTGACGCGCTCAAGCGGGCCTCGGCGGCCAGAATCACGGTAGTAGTGCCGTATTACGGCTATGCCCGCCAGGATCGCAAGGACCGTCCCCGCGTGGCCATCAGCGCCAAGCTCATCGCCGACCTGCTGACCACCGCCGGCGCCAACCGCGCTCTCTTCGTTGACCTGCATGCCGCGCAGATTCAGGGCTTCTTCAACATTCCCGTCGATCATCTTTACGCCAGCCCGGTGCTGGTGAGCTACTTCCGCGAGCTTGCGCTGCCCAATCTGACCGTGGTTTCGCCGGACGCGGGCGGCGTGGAGCGGGCGCGCTTCTTCGCGCAGAAGGTGGGAGCGCCGCTGGCCATTGTGGACAAGCGCCGCACCGACATCAATGTCACCGAGGTGATGCACGTCATCGGAGACGTGAAGGGCAGAAACTGCTTGATTTTGGATGACATTATCGACACGGCCGGAACGCTGGTGAAGACTGTGGATGCGCTCTACGCAGCCGGCGCCGAAACGGTTTACGCCGGAGCCAGTCATGCCGTGCTCTCCGGTCCGGCGATTGAACGCATCGCTGCTTCGCGCCTGGAGCAGTTGGTGGTTACCAACACCATTCCCTTGCGCGAGGCGGCACAGAAGCTGCCCAAGATCAAAGTCCTCTCCATCGCCGGCCTGCTGGGCGCGGCCATCGAGAGCATTCACATGGAAACCAGCGTGAGTACGCTGTTCAGTTGAGGGATGAGGGGGCAGGGATCAGAGATCGGCGCCCCTTGTTCAAACGTAAATCGTCAGCCGCCGGAGAACAGTGGCAGGTAAGGTAAGCGTTTTTACCGCCCCTGATCTCTGACCCCTGACTCAACAAAGGGAGCGAACCGAAACCGTTCGTGCCCGATTGAGAAACGAGAGAGCGAATGCCAGAAGTAGTCGCAGCCAAGCCCCGTGAGGGCAAGTTCAACAAGAATGCCGCTCGCCGCGTACGCGCAGCAGGCAAGATTCCCGCCGTATTCTATGGTCCCGGTCACGATCCGGTCGCCATCGAGGTGGACCCCAAGCAGATTTCGCGGATTCTCTTCTCCGAGACCGGCCACAACACCATCTTCGACGTTGAAGTCGCCGGCCAGAAGCCGACCAAGGCGATGATCGTCGATTGGCAGCGCGAGCCGCTCAACGATCAGTTGATTCACATCGATCTGAAGCGCATCGCGCTGGACAAAGCTCTGCGCGTCAGCGTGCGCGTCAAGCTGCTTGGGATACCCGTGGGCGTGAAGACCTCCGGCGGCATTCTCGACCAGGTCTTGCGTGAAGTGGAGATCGAGTGCCTCCCCGCCGACATTCCCAGCCACATCGATGTGGATGTCAGCCATCTGGAGATGCACGGTGTGCTGCGCGTCGGCGGCCTGCCTCACTCGGAGAAGATCACGTATCTCAACTCCGAGGATGCGACCGTGGCTCACGTCGTCTCCATCCGCGAAGAAGCGCCGACCGCAGCCGAAACGGAAGCGGCGGCAACAGCGGCGGCAGCGGCGACAGCGGCCGAACCGGAAGTTGCCAAGAAGGGCAAGACGGACGATGCGGCCAAGAAGCCGGAGGCCGCGGCCGCAAAGAAGCCCGAGGCGAAGAAGTAACCCTTGGCCGAGGCAAGCGAATCCCTTTACCCCAGCGAGCCAAAATCGCTCGTTGGGGGCCCTGAATCCGGAGTGCGCCGCGGCCCATTTCTGGTGGTGGGGCTGGGCAATCCCGGCAATGAGTATCTGTGGACCCCGCATAACGCGGGCTTCATGGCCATCGACCGCATCGCCCAGCAAGAGGGCGTAGTGGTTGGGAACCGGCGCTGCAAGGCCGCTACCGCAACCTGCCGGATCGCAGGGCGCGAGGTGGTCCTGGCCAAGCCGGAGACCTTTATGAACCTGAGCGGGCTGGCAGTGGCCGCTCTGGTCAAGGAGTTTGAGGCCGATCCGGCGCGCGATCTACTCGTGATTCACGACGAACTGGATCTGACGCTGGGCAGCTTCAAGATCAGGGAGCGGGGTTCGCCTGCCGGGCACAACGGAGCCCGCAGCGTGACAGGCGCTCTGGGTAGTCAGGAGTGGTTGCGCTTGCGCATTGGAGTGGGGTTGGATCTTCCGCCTGAAGCGATTGCCGCTGGTGGAAGGCGTCCCGGCAGGGATTATCTGCTCTCGCCATTGCGCAAGGCGGATTTGACGGTGCTCGACGAGGTGCTCGACCGGGTGGCAACGGCTACACGGCGCATTCTCGAAGTTGGACCGGCTGCCGCGATGAATGAGTTTAACCGGAAAGACAGGCTGGAAGGCAAGAACTGAGTGCAAGGCTGAAGATCGGGGAGCTTCCCTGACGATTCGGCGGAAAAGGAAACCGGATGTTGCGTGTGTATGAAGTTATGTTTATTGTTCGGCCCGATGCGGCCGAAGAAGATGTCGACAAGCTGATCGCCGGCTTCTCAGAAAACGTCACCAAGGGCGGCGGAACGGTGAAGACGGTGGAGAAGATGGGCCGGCGCAAGCTCGCCTACACGGTGCGCAAGTTCAACGACGGCAATTATGTTCTGCTCACCATCGAGGCCAATGGCGTCGTGGTGCTTGAACTGGAGCGCCGCCTGCGCGTCACTGAGCCGGTGATCAAATTCATCACCGTGCGCATCGACGAGGAAGAGAAGCGCTTGGCGAAGGTTAAGGCTCTGCGCGGCGTCCGCCGGAGTTCCAACGTAGCCGCGCCAGTTCAGGCCGCTCCATCTGCCGTCGCGGAAGCGGCTCCAGCGCCCGTTGAGGCTGCCGAGCCAGTCGTTTAGCTTTCAGCTTGAGAGAGTTGCCGCCGCCGCTCCCGGCAGTTGGGGAGAAGGGGTTGCGGCCCAATCCATTCAATCTGGCGGAGGCCCCGATGGGTTTGCTCCGCCGGCGAAGAGAGTGATGAGGAAACTATATGTCTGAAGAGAACCAAGCAAAGGCGCCCGAGACGAGCGCACCCGCAGCTTCGCAATCTGAATCCAGCCCGGTTTCGACCTCCGGCCCTGGCTCTGGCTCCGGCCACACTTCCGGTCCCCGCTCCGGCGGACGGAGCGCCGGCGGACCGGGCGGACGGCCGGCGGGTGGTCCTGGCGGACGCGGCAAGTTCTTCCGCCGCAAGAAGGTCTGCAAATTCTGCACCGAGAAGATCGATGCGATTCCTTACCGCGATGTGCGGCTGCTGCAAGGCTTTGTCGCCGAGCGCGGCAAGATTGTGCCCCGCCGGTTGACTGGCGTCTGCACCAAGCACCAGCGCCGTCTTACTCGCGCCATCAAGCAGGCCCGGAATATCGCCCTGCTGCCGTTTGCCACACGGCACTAACCATCGGCTGCCTCCCGCCGGCTCGCAGATTCCCTGGCACAAGCAGGGATGGCGCTCTGCGAAGCGTTGCCGGAGGAAGGCAATGTTGTGGATGCCGAAAACCGCGCACTCTCCGCTTGGGCGCAACTCTCTTCAAAAGAAGAGAGAAGGCCGGGAGCGGAGCCAGTCCGCATAGTTATGGAGAGTCACCCATGGAAGTCATTTTGAAGGACGATGTATTGCACCTCGGCAGCCGCGGCGATCTGGTCAAAGTCGCCGACGGATATGCCCGCAACTATCTGCTGCCGCGCAAGCTGGCGCTGCAGGCCACCTCGGCCAACAAGGCCGTCATCGAGCAGATGAAGACAGCCGCCGCCCGCCGCTCGGCCACTGAGAAGGCGCTGGCTGAGGCGCTGGCCGCCAAACTTGAGCCGGTCGCGCTTGAGTTTACCCGCAAGTCGGGCGAGGCCGGCCACCTCTTTGGCTCCGTCACCTCGGCCGACATCGCTGCCGCACTGGAAGCTCAGGGCTTCGATGTGGACCGCCGCAAGATTCAGTTGGACGAGCCGCTCAAGAGCGTTGGCGACTTCGTCGTGGCCATCAAGCTCTATCGCGATGTCAGCGCACGCGTGAAGGTCAAGGTTGTGGCCGAAGCCGGCGAAGAAGCGCCAGCCGCGCCGGCTGCGGAAGTCGCCGCCGCCGAGTAGCTATCGCAAAGCGCCTGACGCCTCCGGCATCTGCCCTGGGGCGTCGGGCGCTTCACTTTGCGACGCCGCTAGCAAGCGCGTTATTCCTCCCGCTGCATCCCGGCTTTGAGCAGCCGGTCGCGGATGGCCGCTCCAATTCCCTTGTCTGGCGGCAAAGGGCAGAGAATCACCGAGCAGCCAGCCTCATCCAAAGCACGCAATCCGGAGTAGAGCCGCTGCGCCAACTCTTCGGGCGCAACCCATCTTCCCCAGGCGAAGACCGTCGCCGCGCTCACCGGCGCTGAAAGCCCCTCCGGCAGCATCACACCGACGCGCTCGCCCGCTTGGCTTCGTGCCGCATCGGCCAGCCTTGCGGCCAACTCGTCCAGCTCCGCCTCGATCAGCATCAGCTTGGCACGCGGCGCATAATGGCGCAGTCCCACGCCCGGCGAGGGCAGAGCCTCCCGCGGCTGGGCTTGTACGCCCGCCTCGCGGTAGATCTCAACCGCCCCGGCCACCGCTCGTATCTGGAGCGCCGTGACGGCACCAGGCCGGTAGATCCGGAGTGGCCTCCGGGAGGGATCGAGAACCGTGGACTCGACGCCGTGCTCGGTCGCTCCCGCGTCGATCACGGCATCGATCCGTCCCTCAAGGTCGGCAAGCACGTGCTGGGCGGTGGTCGGGCTGATATGGCCAAAGGTATTGGCGCTAGGCGCGGCCACCGGAACTCCGGCGCGGCGAATCAGCGCAAGCGCCACCGGATGCGCCGGCATCCGCACTCCCACCAGAGGCCGTCCCGCAGTCACCAGATCGGGCACCGCCGCCGTGCGCGGCAAGAGCAGCGTCAACGGCCCTGGCCAGTAGGCTTCCAGCAGCTTTCGCGCCGCATCGGGAACTCGCTCGACCAGGCCGTCGAGCATCGCTTCATCGGCGATATGCACAATCACCGGATCCCACGCCGGTCTTTGCTTGGCGGCAAAGATGCGCTCGACCGCCGCCGCATCGAGAGCATTGGCGCCCAGCCCGTAGACCGTCTCAGTCGGCAACGCCACCAGACCGCCCGCACGCAAGATCTGCGCCCCGCGCTCCAGCGTTTCTTCTGCCTCGGCAGTATCCAGATGCCCGGCGTCTACAAGCAATCGCAGCGTCTTCACATTCCTATTGTCGCCTCTTTGAGCCAGATACCATCGGCAATTTATTTTACGCAAATCCGCAAAACAGGGGTACAATTCCAGCGAGTTGATTTCGGAAAGGATATCCCCCATGAAAGACATCCGCACCGCAGTTCTTGCAGGTTGTTTAGTAATACTCGGCAGCCTGACGCTTCAAGCTCAGTTCGGCAACGCGGCCTATGGTTCCGGGGCGCTTGTATCTAACACCACCGGCTATCAGAATTCAGCCTTTGGCTCCGACGCGTTGTATGCCAATACCGCTGGCTTCGACAACTCGGCCTTTGGCAGCGCGGCGCTTCAAAACAACACTATTGGCGGCTACAACTCGGCCTTTGGCACCTTTGCGCTGATTGACAACACTGTCGGCAGTTCTAACTCTGCTCTGGGCTACGAAGCGCTTTTTTTCAATAGTACCGGCACTGCTAACGACGCCCTTGGCTACTTGGCGATGAACAAAAACACGACAGGCTTTGGCAATTCCGCCATTGGTCAGGAGTCGCTGTATTCCAACACCACTGGAGGTGAAAACGTGGCTGACGGTACATGGGCGCTGAATGCCAATACGACCGGCAGCTATAACATTGGCTTGGGATACGCGGCAGGATACTACAATCCCACCGCCTCCAGCTATAACATCGATATCGGGAATTATGGAACGGTGACGGATAACGGCGTCATCCGCCTTGGAACTCCCGGTAAGCAGACAGCCTTCTATCTCGCCGGAGTGTATGGAACGGCAGTCGGGAACGGCGCTTCGGTGGAGATCAATAGCAGTGGCCAACTGGGAATTGTCAACTCCTCGATCCGCTTCAAGGAAGACATTCACGATATGGGTGATGCCAGTAACAGGCTCTACCAACTACGCCCGGTGACCTATCGCTATAAGGAGCCTTCTGGCGACGACTCCAAGCCAAGAGACTATGGCCTGATCGCCGAGGAGGTTGCTCAGGTCTATCCTGACCTGGTGGTAAAGAACGCCGACGGTCAGATTCAAACGGTGCAGTATCAAAAGTTGGTGCCGATGCTATTGAATGAAGTTCAGAAGCAACACAAACTTTTGCAACAGCAAGAAGAGATTCTGAATCAGCAGGCAGAAACGATTCAGCAACTAAAAACGCAGCATGAAATGACCATCGACCTGCTGGTGAAGCGGCTGACAGCCTTAGAGAAGGGACAGTTGTTGGCGAAGTCTGAGTCAAAAACTGCAACGGAATAATATCGGCACCGGCAACTGCGCTTTTGCTCATCGCAGCTCAATCGCATGAACGTTTTTGTCGTGAGGCGGGTTTATTTGAGAGCCAGCTTCAATTCCAAGGAACGCTTGAAAGCAAGGAATTACAAATTGACGATTTGAACGTTCATGCGATTGCTTAAGCAGGTCGTTTGCACTCACCGCTGCCGGCTTGAGTTGCCGTATACTCACAGCAAACGATGCCCATCGAGACCGAGATCAAATTCCGCGTAGACGACCTTGCCGCACTCAGCCAGCGTCTGCAAGCTGCCGGATTCCGCCTGCACACTCCGCGCGCCTTCGAGAGCAATGTCCTTTACGACACGCCCGACCGCCAGATGCGCGCCCGCACCGAGATTTTGCGTATCCGCAGCTATGCCGGAGAGTGGACCATCACCCACAAGCGCTTGCCCGACGCCGGTCCCGGCGAGGATCGCCACAAGCATCGCATCGAAACCGAAACCAGGGTCGCCGACGGCGCCGCCATCGAGCAAATCTTCCTTTCCCTCGGCCTCGTTCCCGCCTTTCGCTATGAGAAGTGGCGGGCCGAGTGGACGGACGGCGAAGGCCATTGCGTCGTCGACGAGACGCCCATCGGCAACTACGCCGAATTGGAAGGCTCCGCTGAGTGGATCGACCGCGCCGCCGTCCTCCTGGGCGTCGATCCGGACCGCTACATCACCCTCAGTTACGGACGCCTCTTCGATCTCTGGCGCACTGAGCGTCGCTCCGGCATCGAGGACCTGACCTTCGCGGCGGTGGAAGCAGCCTCCTGACGCCATATCCTCCCGGCTGCGCCAAGGCACTGAAAGCCAATTTCTTATGGTCGAAATTCATGAAAAACAGCCTTATTCTCCGGTAATTAGATTCTAAAAACACGTTAATGGAGGAACTCTGGACGCCGATAACTTCAATGAGCGACCGAAATGCTCAGGAGTTTTCGATGAACAAAACCTGCTTTGATTCTCCACCAACGGGAGTGCGCCGAAAAGGAGCGCGGATTTTTCAGGCAGCGGCGCTGTTGCTGTTGATTGTTCTGGCCATCCCCGCGCGAGCGGCGGACGAACGCGCCATCAAATCGAGGGTGCCACCCGTCTATCCGGAGATTGCAAGGCGCATGAAGATCAGTGGGGAGGTGCGAATCCAGGCAACTGTGGACGCGGATGGGAAGGTGATCGATACAAAGCCGATCAGCGGAAATCGTGTGCTCTCCCAGGCCGCTGAGGATGCCGTACGCAGATGGAAGTTCGAGCCTGGAGCCGGCGTCTCCACTGTTGTTGTATCGGTCAACTTCGGTCTCGAATAGCCGAAGCAATGTGCCCGTTTTGAAACCGTTTGCATTCCACCAGCCTCTATTTCGGGCGGGTGAAGTTGCAGACAATGGAAGTAACGTATGTTATGCCGATGCCTGCTCCGATCCCCGATTCTCCCGGCGCTATCGTCCTATCGATTGCGCTCATCGATCCGGACGATCAGACCCGCCAGGGAGTAGCCGAAGCTCTGGGGGGATTTCAGGGCACCAAAGTCCGGGAGTACGAGTCCTTCCCCGCCGACCTGGACGAACTGCCCCAGATGCTGGATCAGCGCTACGATGCCGTCATCATCGGCCTGGACAGCGATCCGGAGTACGCCTTCGAAGTCGTTGAGAGCATCTGCGCCAACGGTTCCACCACCGTGATGGTCTATTCGGCGCAGTCCCAACTGGATTTGACCATCCGCTTCATGCGCGCCGGCGCCCGCGAATTTCTCATTCTGCCGCTCTTGCGCGCCGACATTGCCGGGGCCTTGGCACGGGTTTCGATCCGCCGCTCCGCCTCGCCTCACGGCAGAAGAACCTCCAGAAAGCTCTTCGTCTTTCTCGGCGCCAAAGGCGGCTGCGGCGTCACCACCATCGCCTCCAACTTCGCCGTCGCTCTGGCTCAGGAATCGCGTCAACGAACCCTGCTGATCGACCTCGGACTTCCCCTGGGCGACGTGGCGATCAATCTTGGCATGGTTCCCCAGTTCTCCACGGCCAACGCATTTCAGGACTCCAACCGGCTGGATACCAATTTTCTCTGCTCGCTGCTGGCGCGTCATAGCTCGGGATTATCCGTTCTCCCCGCGCCCGGGGAATTCTCTCCAAACCAGCCCGCCAATGAAGCCATCGACAAGCTGCTGAATGTCGCCCGGCAGAGCTTCGATTATGTCGTCGTCGATGCCGGTTCGAGAATCGATCTGCGCGGAACTGCGCTCTTTGAGGAAACCGCCTGCTTCTATCTGATTACTCAGGTCGGCGTCTCCGAGCTGCGCAACTCCAATCGCTTGATTACGCAATTCTTCTCTTCGCGCAATCGCAAGCTGCAGATTGTGCTGAACCGGTATACGACGCACGCGCTGATCTTCGATGAGAAACAGATTGCCAAAGCGCTGACCAAGCCGGCCAACTGGAAGATTCCCGACGACTATGCCTCGGCGCGGCGCACCCAGAGCACGGCCACCCCCATCGTGCTGGAAGACTCGCCCATCGCCACGATCATCCGCCAGATGGCCCGAACCGCCTGCGGACTGCCTGCAAATCCTGAAAAGAAACGCGGCTTCTCACTCTTCCGGCCATTTTCAAGGCCCTTGCGCGAAGCCGATGTCTCTGGCGAAGGATAAGCCGGGCGGCCTACGTTGCCGTTACTTTCCAACCCCGTGGCACTTCTTGTACTTTTTGCCGCTGCCGCAGGGGCAGGGATCGTTGCGCCCCACCTTCTCGCCCGTTCGCCGCTGCGCGGGCTGGCTCGCGTCTCCCGCTCCGGCCATGCTGGCCGCCTCCAACTCCCGCTGCTTCTTGCGTTGGAACTCCTTTTCCAGCGCGTCGATGGTCGTCGAAGGCTGGCGTGTGGAGATCGAAATCTCGCGCGGCTCGGCATCCGGCGTAAGCGGCCGCAAACTGCTGGCCACGGGCGGCGCTTGAGGTACGGTGCGATTCGCGCGCGGAGGCCCGTCGACGGGCTGGCCGTCCGCACCCAGAATCTGCATCCGGAAGAGGAAGCGGACCGTGTCCTCCTGAAACTTCAGCATCATGGCCTCGAACATATCGAAGGACTCGCGCTTGTACTCCACCAGCGGATCCCGCTGCGCATAGCCGCGGAGATTGATCCCTTCCTTCAGGTGGTCCATCGAGAGCAGATGGTCCTTCCATAGTCCGTCGATCACGCTCAGCATCACCATTCGCTCGTGATAGCGCATCGTCGCGGCGCTGAGAATCTTCTCCTTCGCCTCGTACTGTTCCTTCAGCTTTTCAAAGATCGTTTCGCCCAGTTCATGGCGGTTATACTCCTGCGGCGCGATTCCCGCCGACTGGAAGTTGATGCCGAAGTGATCGACGAGTTTGTTGTCGATTCCCTTCACATCCCACTGATCCGGATGCAGCTTCTCACCGGCGAACTCGTCCAGGATGCCGCTCAGAATACCGCCGACATAATCCTCCAGAATCAAATCCTTCTGATCGACGCCCTCCAGCAGTTGGCGGCGCAGCCCATAGACCGCCTCGCGCTGCTTGTTCATCACGTCGTCGTATTCGAGCAGGTGTTTACGGCTCTCGAAGTTCTGCGACTCGACTGCTTTCTGCGCGCCCTCGATCCGCTTGGAGATCATCTTCGATTCGATGGGAACGCCCTCTTCCATTCCCAGCCGCTCCAGCAGCGTGGAGACCCACTGCTTGGCGAAGATGCGCATCAGGTCGTCTTCGAGAGAGAGATAAAATCTTGAAGCGCCGGGATCGCCCTGCCTGCCGGCGCGCCCGCGCAACTGATTGTCGATGCGCCGCGATTCGTGCCGCTCTGTGCCCAGAATGAAAAGCCCGCCCGCCTCGATCACCTTGTCGTGTTCGGCGCGCGCCGCTTCGGCATGGACCTTGTAAACCTCGGCCCACTCTGGCTCGGCAATTTCGAACTCCTGCCCCTGATAGTAGAAGCGCAGAAATCCAGCCGGCGCCATGGGATTGATCGCGCCTTCGGCCACGCTGATCGCCCGCGCCTTGCTCTTCTTCACCAACTCCTGCCGCGCCATGAAATCCGGATTGCCGCCCAGCAGAATATCCGTGCCGCGCCCGGCCATATTGGTTGAGATCGTCACCATGCCCAGACGTCCGGCCTGGGCCACAATCTCCGCCTCGCGCTCATGAAACTTGGCGCTCAGCACCACGTGCTTGACGCCCTTGCGCTGCAGGATCGCCGAAAGCCGCTCGGACTTTTCGATGGACACCGTGCCCACCAGCACCGGCTGCTGCTGCTCGTGCAGGAGGGCGATGTCGTCCGCCGCGGCCTTGAACTTTTCCTTCTCGGTGCGATAAACCACATCCGGATTTTCCAGGCGCAGCATCGGCTTGTTGGTGGGAATCACGACGATTTCCAGCTTGTAAATCTTCTCGAACTCGGCGGCTTCAGTCTCCGCAGTGCCCGTCATGCCGCTGAGTTTTTGATAGAGCCGGAAGTAATTCTGGAAGGTGATGGTGGCCAGGGTCTGGTCTTCCTTGCGAATGTTCACACCCTCTTTGGCCTCGATCGACTGATGCAATACATCGCTCCAGCGGCGGCCCGGCATCAGGCGGCCGGTGAAGGTATCCACGATGATGACCTCACCGTCCTTCACCACGTACTCCACATCGCGTTTGTAGAGCGCGTGCGCCTTGATCGCCGTCTCCACATAGTGCTTCAGTTCCCAGTTCTCCGCGTCGGCGATATTGTCGATGCCCAGCGCCTTCTCGATGGTGATCCAGCCATCGTCGGTCACGCCGATCGTCCGCTGCTTTTCATCCACAATGTAGTCACCGGTCAGGTGCTTCTCGCCCTCGCCCAGCCGTATGCCCAGCTCTTCCTGGCGCTTTACATCCCTGTATTCAATCTCCTCGCCCTGCACCAGCGAGGGAATGATCTTGCGCACGCGCGCATACTTGTCGGTCGTCTGGTCGGTCGGGCCGCTGATAATCAGCGGTGTCCGCGCCTCGTCGATCAGAATCGAGTCCACTTCGTCGACGATGGAGTAGTAGTGGCCGCGCTGCACGCAATCTTTTAACTCGAATTTCATGTTGTCGCGCAGGTAATCGAAGCCGAATTCATTGTTGGTTCCGTAGGTGATGTCGGCCCCGTAGGCGGCGCGGCGCTCATTGTCGTCCAGATCGTGAACGATGACGCCGACGGTCAGCCCCAGGAACTCGTAGATCTTGCCCATCCACTCGGCGTCGCGCTTGGCCAGGTAGTCGTTGACCGTGACCACGTGCACGCCGTGGCCCGCGAGCGCATTCAGGTAGCAGGCCAGGGTCGCCACCAGCGTCTTGCCTTCGCCGGTCTTCATCTCGCTGATCTTGCCCTGGTGCAGCACCATGCCGCCGATCAACTGCACATCGAAGTGGCGCATCTGCACCGAGCGCCAGCCCGCCTCGCGCACCACCGCAAAGGCCTCCGGCAGAATCTCGTCCAGAGCTTCGCGCTCGGCCGCCTTGCGCTCCTCTTTGTGCTCCGCGTCGTCGGGAATCTCTTTGAGCCGCTCGGCAATCCGCGCCTGGAACTCCGTGGTCTTGGCGCGCAACTGGTCGTCGCTCAGCCGCTTCGTGTCCTCTTCCAGTGCGTTGATCAACGCCACAATCGGCATCAGCCGCTTGATCAGGCGCTCGTTTGCTGTACCAAAAATCTTTGTTAAAACCTTCTCAAAAAACACGGGAATCTCCGTCTATCAGTGTAAATGGTGAGGGTTACGAAGGGTTTTCAAGCCCTTCGCCGAACAACCATTGAATAGCCGGCTAACTCAAAGCCGCAAGACCAGCCGGTCGACCGTCTCTCCGCGCCTGATCTTCTTAAGCTGACGATGCAGTTGCTTATTCAGGCTCTCCGGATCGCCGTCGTCATCCTCATCCGCATCTTCGTCTTGCTGGGCCTCCAGAAGAGAAATGGCGCTCGGCCGGTAAAACAACCACATTACTTGCAGAAATGTCATCCCCATCGCCAGACAACAGGAATAGATTCTCGAATGCTTTTTTCCTGGCCGCTTTCTTTGCCGCAAACCAACGCGAACCAGGAAGTAATGAACAAGAATCAAAGAGATTGCCACAAAAGGAATGAAACAGAGATAGATGCACCATCCGACCACTGCATTGATATTCATCAAGACCCTCGCAAATCGCAGGCAGAACTTCACAAACAAATACGTCGCGGCGGCAAGACATTTGCCGTGCGACTCCAAGTAGTTCTGAAGGGATTAAGCGATTGCGTAGGGAGGCGGGCGCTGGAAGCGAGTGGGTAGCGCTGGAGCCTCAGGCGCGCGACCAATGTACTCGAAGGCCAGAGGTGCGAGCAAGCTCAGCGGCGAGATGACTCCAACAAAGAGAAGCGGCAGAATCGCCAGCCAATCCGCGCCGCCGGAGTGGCCGTGCGGAATCAGCATACATAGCAACGCAATCCCGATTGCAATTGCCGCAATCAGTATCCATCCCCGCCGCTGCCGATTGTGATTCATCTGTTCTTCTCTTGGCAGAAGTATAGCAGAGAGCAAAATGATGGGTCGCGGCTTAGACCGGCTTCTTATACCGCCCGCAGAGCACATTCCAGCGAATCTGCGCGATCTCCTGCAGCATACGCATTCCGTCGCGCAGATAGCTCATGCGCGTGCGCTCGTCGTGTGCCCAACTCACCGGAACTTCCACCACTTTCAGTCCGTGCTTGCGGGCGATCAGCAGAATCTCCGGATCGAAGCCCCAGCGTTCGATGGTTTGCAGCGGGAAGACGGTCTGCGCAGCGGCACGCGTAAAGGCCTTCAGCCCGCATTGCGTGTCGGCATAGGGCAACTGCATCACAGCGCGCGTCACCGCGTTGAAGCAGCGGCCAAAAAACTGCCGGTAGAGGGGCTGCCGCTGGGTTTGGCGGCTGCTCTCCAGCCAGCGCGAGCCAATGGCGATATCGGCACCTGCCGCGATGGCGGCAAAGAGGCCCTCGGCCTCCTCGATTGGCGCAGAGAGGTCGGCGTCCGTGAAGAGGGCCACTTCGCCCCGCGCCGCCAGCATCCCGGCACGCACGCTGTAACCCTTGCCGCGATTGCCGGCGTTCTCGATCAGGCGCACCTCGGCAGCCGACTGCGCAAAGTTCCGCGCCACCTCAGCCGTTCCGTCGCTGGAGCCATCATTCACCACGATGACCTCCGCCTCCCAGCCGCGAGCGCGGACGCAGCCCACCACGGAGGCCAGAGTCGCCGGCAGGCGGGCGCTCTCGTTGTAGGCTGGAATCACGATGCTGATCTTCGGCCTGGTATCGCCGCTGGATTCGTCGGTCACGTTCCCGTCCTCTTCCTCCGGCTCGCACCGCCAGAGCGCCGGGAGCTGGAAGGAATGACTCTGGTCATCATAAACGCCCTGACCGCCGTTGGCCTGGCCGTCTCCGGCTTGGGGAAGTTTTTTGTTAAGCTATAGAAGAGAAAAGCATCAATTCCCCGATGAACTCTTCTTTTCGCGTCAAAATCGGCGGAATCCGGTTATGCTGTTAGCGGAGGGCTGGAGAAGATGACAAAAGCAGATTTGGTGGAAAAAGTGACCGGAGTGGGCGACCTGACACGCCGCGACGGCGAGGTCATCGTCGAAACCATCTTCGATGCGGTGATTGGCGCCCTCAAGGGCGGAGACAAGATCGAGATCCGCGGCTTCGGCTCCTTCCGCATTCGCCAGCGCAATCCCCGCATTGGGCGCAACCCCAAAACCGGCGAGCGCGTCGAGGTGCCAGCCAAGAAGGTTCCCTACTTCAAACCTTCCAAAGAGCTGCGCGACCTGGTCAATCCCCAGGAAGTCAAGGCCTCCTGAGCCGCGCGCGCGGTGACACCCGGAATCTGTTCGACCAGCAGCATCATCGCTAACGCCGACGGTGAGCGCGAGGCCGCAAGGCTTTCCGCCCTTCATTCGAGAGAGTGCTGTCTTTGGGCGCTGGTATGGATTACTTGCGATCCCCCGCGCACCTGAAATGGAGCGGGGAGGATCGCATTTAGAAAAATGGCCAACTATTTTCTGTCTTCCCAGTTGTCGCTAGCAGTAATACCGCCGTCACTCCACCAGGTCCAATCAATATCAAAAACCAATGCGATAAGAGCAAACATATCTTTCTCCTTTCCCGGAGCTTCGCTCATGATTCCAACCCCTCGCCATTCGGCGCGATGTCCGTTGACGCATGGATTGATGCGAAGCCGACCGCAAACTGTAAGATGAAGGCCTATTGGCCCGAGAAATAATATCACCTCACTCAAGACCGTAGGTCCATAAACCCACAAGTATTAGTGACTTCCGGCTTTGTATCGTTACAAACCACCTGTGTCGGGATTTATTGGTTGCCTGCCGTGAGGGAATTTTCTGTTATGTACTTAACGACCCTTTGTTCTGAATGGTGCATTTTTGCTTTGTTCCGTACAGATTGCTAGGCTTTTTATCCGTGAAAATGATCGAGCAAGTGTCATTTTCAGAGAAAATCTACAACCTGAGAGTTAAGTATAGAATCCCCATAAAAAGCCCCCTGCGGCGGTCAAAAGATCAGGTTGAAGCTGAGGCTGGCGCTGCCGCCCTCCGGCGGAAGAGCGGCGCTGAGCCTCTCTTGCGGGCTGCGCCGGAGAAGCAATGGCACGGTTCCCGCGCTGCTCACGGCCTCGATCTCGTAACTCAGCGTCACACCGCCCGCTCCGCCGGTCAGCATCCAGGCAAAGGGGATCTCCGCCGCGCAGGTCGCTGTCGATCCGGTCACGGCTACCCGCCCTGTGGCTATCACCGGAGTTGCGGGCGCTGGCGGATGCAACAGGTCAAGCCCGCTCTGCCAGGGAGCGATCTGCGCCCTGCAAGTGATGGTGCTCCCTGCGGGAAGTTGCGAGGCCAGAGTCAGATGGAAGGTGAGCGAATAGACGCCGCTGAAGGCCACCGGGGCTGCTCCAGCCCGCAGATTTGCAGCAGGAGCAGCCCCCGCAGCAGCGGACGCCAAGAGCGCTACCAGAAGGCTCTGGGTTATGCACGCGCGCCTCATGGCATCCTCCGCAGAGTGTCTATCGGAGGTTGAGGCGGGAAGATGAGCCGGAAGCAAGAAAGAGGCGGCGCGGCCTTATTACGCAAGTACCGCTGCCTCTCCCACTGTTTGCATCAAGGCGTCGTGGCGGAGTCCTGAATGTGCCCCATCTTTTCGTGTTTGGTGCGCAGATAGCGCTCGAAGCTCTCCTGCGGTTCAACCTCGGCGGAGAGCCGCTCGGTCACGGTGATTCCTGCGGCTTCGAGAGCCGCGACCTTCTCGGGGTTGTTGGTGATGAGGCGAACCTGAGAGACTCCGAGCTGCTTCAGCGCCTCGGCGGGCAACTCGTAGGCACGACAGTCGGCGGCAAAGCCCAGCTCGACGTTGGCTTCCACCGTGTCCAATCCATGGTCCTGCAACTCGTAGGCGCAGAGTTTGGCCATCAGGCCGATGCCGCGGCCCTCCTGCTGCTCATAGAGCAGAATGCCCGCGCCCTCCGCAGAGATCTGCCGCATCGCCAACTCCAGTTGCAGGCGGCAATCGCAGCGCAGCGAACCAAATACGTCGCCGGTGAGGCACTGCGAGTGGATGCGCACCAGCGGCGGCGCGGAGTGAATGTCGCCCATGACCAGCGCCACCAATCCCTCGACCTGGCTGCTCTTCATCTCGTAGACGCTGCCTGTCGCCGGCCCGGCACTCAGGCCGTTCCTGCCCTGCTCGGCCTGTGCGGTCTCGTCGCAGGGGCGCGGGGCACTCAGCACTCCTTCAAAGCCGAAGATGCGAAAGGCACCCCAGCGCGTGGGAAAATCCGCCTCGGCAATCTTCTTCACGCTCTCAAATCCCATGCTTCTATATTACTTTGCCATTCTTCGGGATTGATGGATGGGGCTACCTGCCGAATTCTGCATTCACTGAGGATATTTCCGAGAGCCGCCGGTCTTTACCGGAGTCCTCTGGCAAAGACCGACGGCGCTTTATTCGTTTTCGCAGGGCCTATTCTCTTTCATGGTCCTTGTGTTCACGCTCCGCATCGCAGAAGCAGCGTTTCACGATGTGCAGCTTATCCAGGCTGGTGCTGGGCAGGAACAAGCTCTCCGCGCTGGGAATGTAACTGGCAGTCACCTTGTGCGTGCCAACCTTGAGTTGCGAGGTCGCCCAGATTGCCCCTCCCTTGCGATTCACAACGACAGGCTCTCCAACATTGGAGCCGTCAACGGCGAATTGAACGCTCCCGCTCGGAACCTCCTTCGCTCCTGTCGAGTTGGCGACAACAGTGGCGCTGAATGTTACCCATTCTCCGATCTGTGTAGGATCAGCGTCGGCAGTCAAGCTGGTGGTGGTCGAGCCGGCGAGAATGCGTTGGGTCGCCACGTAGCTCTTTGCGAAAGTAATATCGCCGGTAGCCATCACATCGAAGACGCAATTCGCGCGCCGCTTCTGATCTGTCACTTGGCGGCATGCGGCTTGGGCCAGGGCTTCGCTTCCAGGCTCCAGCGGTTTGCTGCCAGGCACCACGCAGGGGGGCTGCTCAGGCGGCCAATCCCTGTCAGTAAAGCTTCCTGTCGATGTGCCCTGCGCATAGTCAAAGAGAGTGTCTTTATCGTTGACACGCCATGCGTCGGCGAATTTCTTGTAGAGTACGTCATAGCGGGCAGGCAATGTGGCCGGCATCGCTCCCACCGATGCGCCGCCCGGCAGCGCCGGCAGCCAGCTTCCATCCGCAAGCGCCCCGGCAATGCCGCCTCCGTTCGCCGCACCATCCCCGCTCACCAACCCAAGACGCGAGAGATCGACATTGAGATACCACTCGCTCTGAGATGGCCACCACTCCGGCGTCACCAGCAAGGTCTTGCCGTCGGGGAAGTCGACTTCCAGAGCGCCTCCGGCTTGCGGGGCAACACGCCCTCCCGCTCCCAGCAACACACCCTGCGGTCCCAGCGAGGTGAGAGCACCATCGATGCGAAGCTGGAGGCCGCTCGGATCAGGTATGCCGCTGAGGTTAGGCTCCCAGGTCACGCGGTGATCTCCTACCCGCGCGGCGACGGCTGTATTCAAACTGACGCAGGTAGTGAGACCGTCGTAGGCGTCGCTGCCGATGAATGTGGTCGAAACGGGCTTCTGCCGGGTCTGAACCTCGGCTCCGTCGGAGTCCCGCAGAGAGACAAACTCGCCCGCGCCCTGGAAGTTGTAGAGTGTTCCGTCCGTCGTCGTGATGTGCGGGTCGCCCTCAAGTGATGGCGGGGTGCACCACGCGGTATGGGTGTGTGCGGTATCCCAAACCTCCATGAATTGGATCGAGGGATTAGATCCGCCAATGGGACAGCAAACGGGCGATCCGGTCGGCTCAAATTCGAGGTTGTTCGTCTCACCCGTGGTGCCGTCATTCACTTCGCAGACGGGAGGATTACTGGTCCCGTCGTCGATGCTCGTGTTGACCACCAGATGCGTCGGGCTGGTGAAGTTGGTCTGGGTGCCGCAACAGTCGCCGAAGACATTAAACTCCACTTGCGTCCACGATTGGTTCAGATTCAGCACCGTCGGCTCCGTATACGCATACATACCGACGGGGCTGGTTGTCGCCAGTTCCACCACATCCTGGCTTGCGCTGGAGGACGATGTCATCACCAGATTGGGCAAATCGGCGGCAGTCTGCGGGGGTACGTAGGTTATGGGGCCGTTGAACCAGCAATCGCCCGCCCCATCCGAGGTCCATATCGTCGTCCCTCCGGAGACGGCCCAACTGGGCAGAGCCGGGCAGGGCGTTCCCCAGTTGAAGAGCCAATACTCGATGAAGACACCCGGCGTATTGCCCCTGGGCGCGGTAGGCGCCGCCGATAGCTGGCCCGGTCCCGGCGCAGGCCCCTGGGTTTGAGAAAACAGAAATTGCTGCCAGCCATAGCAGCCCGCCGCTCCATTAGGCGCGCCGGCGCAGGCCGGGGTCGGAAAGGGGCTTGCCGTTGCATTGAATGGAGCTTGCGAGTTCATCTGCAACATGAAAATGTTGGGATCAACGGTTGTAGTGAAGGCCACGTCCCCGTTCACGCCGGTCGCGTATGAGCCTCCCGCAATCTGCAGGAATGATCCCTCGGACGAAGAGATCAAATTCGAGCCGGAGGCCTGAGCCGCGTAGTCGGCTCCATTGCCCACTTGATTGGCTCCGCCGCCCGCTCCTCTTTGGTTGGGAAACGGCGATGGGCGCCCGCATTCGACTTGCACCCAATCGGTTCTCGGATACTCGGCTTTGAAGCAGCCGCTCTTCGGCAGAGGCGTTCGTACCATGGCTTTACGCCAAGCCTCGCGAACCTCGGGCTTCACGGGCGCCTGCGCGCTCTCCTGTGCAGGGCAAAGGCTAATACTTGCCATCAACGTCAAAGCTGCGGCGGCAAAGGAAAAATATCTGTGATTGAACATGGAACCTCCTTTTGACCGGCAAACAGGGGAATGCGCCGGCCCGCTGTCGTCGAAGGGATGGGGAGTTTCCCATCGTGCAGCGGTAACCCACGAGGATAGTGAAAGAAAATTAACATCCGTTTCACGGTGCCGACGCGATGCCTGCAAAGACGCCATTGGCAAAATAATGCCTCCGGATGAATTGCCGGATGCATTGGCGGGAACCGAAGCCACAAAGTGCAATCGATTGAATGGGGCAATAGGAGGCTCATCGTAGCATCTGCCTCGGCGCTGCTACGATAGTCATTGCCGGAATACTATGCGCGACCACCTGGCTTCACTGCTTGAAGATTTTCGCCGTTATGACCGACAGATAGCGGTCGTCCGCTTTCAGGGCAACCGGCGGCGTGTCACCACCTATGGAGAACTGGCGCGGTTGGCGGGGCGTTTTGCCGCACTGCTGGATGCGCGCGGGATTGGTCCCGGCGACCGGGTTCTGATCTGGGCGGAGAACGGCGCGGAGTGGATGGCCGCCTTTCATGGCTGCATCCTGCGCGGAGCGCTGGCGGTGCCGCTGGACGCTTACGGAAGCGCGGAGTTTGCGCAGCGCGTGGGGGCTGACGTCCGCCCCAAGCTGGCAGTGGGCGATGCTCTGCTGTTGGCGCAGTTGGGGTCTGAGGTATCCCACCCATTTCACAAAGAACGCGAATTGGATGGGGCACCCAGCTCAATACACAATTCAGAAAATCCATCGAACGAAACAACGGGATTTCCGCTGCTGGCTTTTGAGGATTGGCCCACTGCGCTGCCCGATGAAGAGGCCGGTCCGGTGGAAGGGCTTTCGCGCGAGACGCCACTACAAATTTTGTTCACATCGGGCACCACCGGCGATCCCAAAGGCGTGGTGCTGACCCATGGCAATGTGCTGGCCAGCGTGGAGCCGATCGAGCGGGGAGCGCAGCCTTATATGCGCTATGAGCGGCCATTTCATCCGCTGCGCTTTCTGCACACGCTGCCCTTGAGCCACGTCTTTGGACAGACGATGGGGCTGTGGATTCCGCCGGTCTTTGCCGCCGAGGTTCACTTTGAGAGCAGGCTGGTGGCGGCGCGGCTGATTGAGACGATCAAGCGGGAGCGCATCAGCGTGCTGGCTGCCGTGCCGCGCGTGATGGCGCTGCTCAAGACGCATCTGGAAGCTACAGATCCCAAACTTGCCGAACGGCTGGCCGCATCGCAGGGAATGAAGGCGTGGAAGCGCTGGTGGTGTTTCCGCGCTGTACACCGTGCCTTCGGACTGAAGTTCTGGGCGCTGATCTCCGGCGGCGGAGCGCTGGGCGGAGCGCTGGAACAGTTCTGGAACCGGCTGGGATTCGTGGTGGTGCAAGGCTACGGAATGACGGAGACCAGCGCGCTGATTACGCTGAACCATCCCTTTCACGTGGCCAAAGGAACGATTGGCAAGCCGCTGCCGGGGCGCGAGGTGAAGCTGGGGCCGGATGGCGAGGTGCTGGTGCGCGGAGCGATGATCTCCGGCGCGACCTGGTCGGGCGGAGCCTTGCAACCGCGGGCGGATGAGTGGCTGGCCACGGGCGATCTGGCCGAGAGCATGGCCGGAGGCGAACTGCGCTTTCTGGGGCGCAAGAGCGAGGTGATCGTGACCTCCTCCGGAGTCAACCTGCATCCGGAGGATATGGAAGCGGCCATCGAAGAGGAGCCATGCGTGGCCGCCTGCGCGGTGGTGGCCATGGAGACGCCTGCCGGACCGGAACCTTGCGCGGTGCTGGCGATGCGCAACTGCGGCGATGGTGCCGCGGCGGCAATTGAACGCGCCAATCAAAGGCTGGCGGAGTTTCAACGGCTGCGGCGCTGGCTGCTCTGGCCGGAGCCTGATCTGCCTCGCACTTCGACCGGGAAGGTAAAGCGCAAGGCCGTTGCAGCGTGGCTGGCCAGTATTCAGGCCGCATCGGGAACGAGTGAAAATGCAACGGCACGCGCCAGCGCCTTTGGCGCGTCGGCGGACTGGCTGTTGGCGCTGATCGCCAGCATCTCCGGCGAGACTCCGCCGGGCGTGGGCGACGAACTGCGGCTGAGCGAAGACCTGCAATTGGACAGTCTGGGCCGCGTTCAACTGGCCGCTGCGCTGGAAGAACGGCTGGGAATTGCCGCCGACAGCGGGCTGATCGAAGAGGCGCGGACGCTGGGCGAAGTTCGCCGTTTGGTGGCCGGAAGCAGACAAACCGAAGCAACTGTGCCTGAAGAGATTGCCGCAGGGGCCAAAGCCCCGCATTCAAGCGCAGATCTTTCGACACAACTCAAGTCGTGCCCTGACACTTCAACTCCCCCCCCGAAGATTTCAGCCGCAGATATCTCTACCGATCTATCGGAGGATGCCCCGGGCGAGTACATCTATCCGCGCTGGCCCTGGCTGCGGCCTGTTCAATGGCTGCGCGTGGCCTTCATTGAAGCGGTGGAGCGGCCGCTGGTCTGGCTGCTGGCGCACCCGCGCGTGGTTGCGCCCGCGCTGGCGGATTGCCGCGAACCGATGCTGATCGTCGCCAACCATGTCACAACTTATGACGGACCGCTTGTCCAATATGCATTGCCGGCAGCGATGCGCCGGCGGATTGCCGCGGCAATGTCCGGTGAGATGATCGAGGATTTCCGCCACTTCCGCAATCCGGAGCTGCCGCTGGGACAACGAGGCTTCTATCTGCCCGGCCCCTTGATCTATCTGCTGCTGACTGCGCTCTTCAACATCTTCCCCTTGCCCCGGCGGCGGAACTTTCAGCGCAGCTTTGCCCATGCCGGAGCGGCAATGGATCGCGGCTTCAACGTTCTCGTCTTCCCTGAGGGGACTCGCTCCAATGAAGGAAGGCTGGCTCGCTTCCGCGGCGGTATCGGCCTTCTGGTCAAGCAGTCAGGGGTGCGCGTGCTGCCGGTGGCGATTCGTGGACTGGGCGAGCTGAAGGCCGCAGGCAAAGGCTGGTTTCGCTCCGGCAGAATCGAGGTCCACGTGGGAGAGCCGATCCGCTTTGCGCCGGAGGAGACGGAGACGGCCATCACCGAGCGGCTGCATGACGAGGTGGAACGGCTGCTGAAGGATTGAGCTTAGACGCTCCGGCAGGAAAAGTGTGAGATTCTTCCCGCTCCCAGGGAGCGCGTAATTAGAGAAGCCTTCCGGCAGCCTCCGCCCACTGCCCCAGAAATGCCTTCAACTCCTCCGGCGGATGCAGCCAAAGCTCTGCCGCCGTCTCGCGCCAATTGCGACGCACCAGCAGGCTCAGCCCGCGCCGTCCACGGCGATTCACCGCTCGAAAAGCCGCCTCGTCGCTGAGATCATCGCCCAGATACGCCACTGGCCCATCGCTTGCGGCTTCGTCGAGAATCGCTTCGACCGCTCCGCCTTTGTTCCGCCCCGCGCGCAGCTCCAAGCCCGCGTCAAAGTCCAGCAGCGTCAGCCCCTCCATTCGCGCCAACGGCTCGAAGAGCGCCCGCGTCCGTTGCTCGATCTGCTCCGCCTTCTGCCGCGAAGCTCCGCGCCAGTGCATCACCACGCCATTGGCCTTGTCCTCAAAGAGTCCGCCCAGGCTGTCGCGCTTCAAGTGCTCGCGCAGTGCTTCGAGCTTGGCCTGGGTCGCCGCCGGAGCCGTCTCCAGCTCCCGCCGGCCATCTGGATAAAGCCGCTCAGCTCCGTGCAATCCCCAAACCTCTAACGGTGGGTCAAGCCTCAGCATCGGCGCAATCTCGGCGGCTGGCCGACCGGTTATTACCGCCATGCGTGTCTGGCTCCGCTGCTGAATTCTCTGGAGCAACTCCCGCACCCCCGCCCAGGGCTGGGCCGTAAAGCGATCCACGCGAAAGGGAGCCAGCGTTCCATCGTAATCCAGCAGCAAAAGCGGGCACGCGCCAGGAGCAAACCCGCTGAAAAATTCATTGAGTCTATTGGTAGTATCTTCCGTCAACTTCGCTCGCTTTCTGACTCAAGTTTATCGTGCAGCCCAGGCCGATGATCTCCCAGTCTCTCGAATGCGCTATCCTGTCGATGAGAGCAGCGCAGAACTATATCCCGGCGAACCGGAAGACGCAATGGCGATACGTGCAATCGAGATGACCGCCAAGGACCTTGTCCTCACCGTGCAGGACTACTTTTTCTTTGCTCAACGCGCGTTGATGAACCTGTTTCGCCCGCCCATCTACTGGTCGGAGTTTCTCATGCAGGCCGACATCATCGGCGTCGGTTCGCTGTCGATCGTGGTACTCTCCGGCCTCTCCACTGGCGGCGTGCTGGCTTTGCAATCGGCGGCCACGCTCTCGGCCTTCGGAGTCACCACAATTACCGGCCAATTTGTCTCGCTCACCATGATCCGCGAACTGGGCCCGGTGCTGACCGGCGTGATGGTCAGCGGGCGCAACGCCAGCTCGATGGCCAGCGAACTCGGCTCGATGGTGGTGACTGAACAGATTGACGCCATGCGCGCGCTGGGCGTCGATCCGATACGCAAGCTGGTCACGCCGCGCATTGCCGCCACCATCATCATGCTTTTTTTCCTCACCATCGTCGCAGACGCCTGCGGCATCGTCGGCGGCGGCCTGGTCACGGTCTTCATGAACCACCAGAACGGCACGCAGTATTTCGACAAAGCCTGGGAGCATCTGGTTTATCCCGACATCATTCAGGGACTGGTCAAGCCGCTCTTCTTTGGCTACATTCTCAGCTCGATCGGCTGCTTCTACGGCATGAGAACCACAGGTGGAACCCAGGGCGTCGGCCGCTCCACGATTCAGGCTGTCGTTTGGGCCTCGGTGATCATCATCTTCGTCGACTTTCTTCTCACTCAGGTATTGCTCAGATTCTTTCCTCCACTATGAACGACTCTGCCGCTTCCGCCCAACCCGGCCAGGAGAATGCCGCATATGCCGGTCCAGTCGTCGCACTTCACGATGTCTCCATCGCCTTCGATGGCCCGCCGGTTCTTGACGGTCTCAGCTTTACCGTTGCGCCCGGAGAGACCCGCGTCGTGCTCGGTCCGGCCGGCGTCGGCAAAAGCGTGCTGCTCAAGCTGGTGAACGGACTGCTCCGTCCCGACAGTGGCAGTATCCGGCTCTTCGGCGAGGAGATCACACAAATGCCCGAAGAGCAGCTCTTCCCGCTGCGCACACGCGTCGGCATGGTCTTTCAGGAGGGTGCGCTCTTCGATTCGCTCACCGTCCGCGACAACGTTGCCTATCAGTTGATTCAGGAGCATATCCCAGACGAGGAGATTGACCAACGCGTCCGCGATGCTCTGCGCTTTGTTGAGTTGGAAGAGACCTTCGATCTCTATCCGGCCAGCCTCTCCGGTGGAATGCGACGCCGCGTGGCCATCGCCCGCGCGCTGATCCGCCAGCCCGAACTTCTGCTCTATGACTCGCCCACCGGCGGCCTCGATCCCGTTACTTCGACCACCATCATCGAACTGATTGTGAAGGAACGCGATGTCTACCGCACGCCGTCGCTGATGGTTACACACCGGCTGCAAGACGCATTCAACCTCTGCAACCATCGCTTCGATGCGCAGCTCGGCCGCATGGTTCTGTTGCCCAAAGGCGAAACCGATTCCAACACGACCTTCCTCATGCTCAATGAAGGCCGGCTGATCTTCGATGGCTCGCTGCATGAACTGGTGAAATGCAAAGACCCGTTCGTCCGCGAATTTCTGGAGTAGTAAGGCAATGAAAGCCGGAGGTCGTTGCGGCTCGATTCACGATCATTCCGCTTTTGTGCAACACACTTGCAACCATTCGAGGGGACGGCAATGACTCGCTCCATACTTCGCCGCGCGGCAGGGATCGTAGGACTCGTTCTTCTTCTGCTGATTGCGTGCGAGATTGTTCGTCTGGCATGGCTGCTCCATCGGCCCGTCCATGCCGAAGATCGATTTGAGGGGCCGGGCCTGAGTTCGATCTGGATGAGCCGGCGCATGGTTCCCGAAGCCTTCGCAATTCAATCCCAGATCGTCCACAGCGGTCATGGAGCTGCGCGGATGACGCTGCGCTCGATGAATCGATTTGAGGCGGCAAGCGATGACGGCGGCGCCAGTGAGCGCGATGAGTTGCTGGAGGTGCCGCGCTTGTGGTCGCAGACGGGAAGAACTTATCAGTACTCCTTCAGTCTCTATCTGCCGCCGGAGTTTCCCATCGTGGATCAACGGCTCGTCATTGCGCAGTGGAAGCAGCTTTGCGAATGGAGTCAATGCCGCCCCGATAATCCAGTACTGGCGATTCGGTATACCGGCGGCACACTCCTTGTTACGCGCAAGAACGATGACGGCGAGAAGATTCTTTATCGATCGCAAGGCGAGATGCGGGGCCGGTGGATGGACTTCCGCTTCGTCACGCGATTTTCACAAGGCGAGGACGGCGCATTGGATGGATGGATGAATGGACAGCAGATCGTGCACTTTGGCGGTGTCACGGCCTACCGCGCTGCTCGCGGCTATCCGGCGCACGGCTTTTTCTTTTTCAAAATGGGTCTTTATCGGGATCTGATGCAGCAGCCGATGACGATCTATCTCGACGACTATCGCAAAGATGAATGCGGAACATCTTCGTGTGAATAGCCATCACGGAATGATTTTCCACTCATGGATCGCCGGCATAACTTCGCAGAAATAGCGAACTGCTGAGCTTACACGGCCACGGTAAAGCTGTCCTCGGTGCGCGTCACCGCGTGATACATCGTGTCGCGCTCAAAGGGAATTCGCCCAGCCTCGGTAATCAGACGGCATAGCTCTTTGCGTGTCATCCCCTGCGGCGTCGTCGCACCCGCGTCGTGGTAAATCTTCTCCTCGACGACCGTGCCATCCAAATCGTCGGCTCCGAAGCGTAGCGCAATCTGCGCAATCTTTGCCGTGAGCATCTGCCAATAGGCTTTGATGTGGGGGAAGTTGTCCAAGAGCAGCCGGCTGACGGCCACCTGGCGGATGTCGGTCAAGCCGGTGGTCGCGGGCAGGTGGTCCAGCGCCGTGTTCTCCGGATGAAAGGCCAGCGGAATGAAGGTCTGAAAGCCGCCGGTCTCTTCCTGGAGCGCGCGGAGTTTCAGCAAGTGATCGACGCGGTCCTCATTGTTTTCGATGTGTCCATAGAGCATGGTTGCATTGGATTTGAAGCCCAGCTTGTGCGCGAGGCGCGCCGTCGTCAGCCATTCTTCGCCATCGATCTTGTGGTCGCAGATGATGGAGCGCACGCGCTCGGCAAAGATTTCAGCGCCGCCGCCCGGCATTGAATCCACGCCTGCGGAGCGCATCCTGAGGAGCGTCTCCTCAATGGTGAGTTTGGCCCGCCGCGCCAGGAAGGCCACCTCGACCATCGTGAAGGCCTTGATGTGAACCTTGGGGAAGCGTGCTTTAAGCCCGCGTACCAGATCGAGAAAGTATTCCAGAGGCAGATCGGGATGCAGTCCGCCGACAATGTGAAACTCGGTTACCGACTCCGAGTAGCCGGTGGCCGCCGTCTCCCAAGCCTCTTCGAGTGCCATCGTATAGCCCGCAGCATCGCCCTTCTTGCGCCCGAAGGCGCAGAGCTTGCAGGCGGCGACACAGACATTGGTGGGATTGATATGGCGATTGACGTTGAAGTAGGTGATGTCGCCGTGCATACGCTCGCGCACATAATTGGCCAGCCAGCCGACGGCCAGCACATCGGAAGAGCCGTAGAGCACAAGGCCCTCCTCGAAGCCGAGCCGTTCGCCGGCGAGCACTTTGGCGGCGATAGGCTCAAGCCGTGGGTCGTGGCTCCGAAAGGGGGAACGCTCGCGGATCACCGTACTCTCAGCCTGCATATTTCCATGATACAGAAATCGGGTTCCTCCCGCAGCCAGAGATCAATCGTCCCAAGCCCTATTTTCCTGTCCCCTGCTCCATCACGACTCCGTCAAAGAGCGACGACGCGATCAATTTGTCTCCCACGGAGCGCACGCGATTGATGAGAAAGCCCGTTTGCGTCCATGTCCAATCCAGAGACTTCGGCTTGATGACGTAAATCTGATCGCTTGAACGCGAACTGACCAGCAGCCTGCCCAGGCGAGCGTCATAGGTCAGGTCATCCACGTCGGTCAATGGGAAGCGGTTGACCCAAAGCCATGTCTTGCCCAGGTCATGCGAGAAGTAGACGCCCTCGCGCGCGCCCAGCCACAATGTCCCGTCGGCGGAAAAGGCGACGCAATGAATGCGCGTGAGCGTGGCCGGAATTCCGATCGGCATCCAGTTCTCTCCAGCGTCTCTGGAGAGAATCACTCCATCCTGCCGGGCCGCAGCCAGCAGCGATTCATGCACAGCGATGGAAAGATAATTCACTGCGCCCATCACCGGACCGCCCTGCCAACTGGCGCCGTGATCCTTGCTGGTATAAAGCCCCCCGGTGGTGGAGGCCAGCCATGCGCCGCCGGAGAGATCGAGCGCATAGACGCGGCTCTGAATCTGCCGCACCGGTTCGATGACCGGCTTTGCCGCATCGGCACGCTTTCCTTTGGGCGTCTCGACAGGCGCAACCGCCAGCGCATTCTGAATCAGATTGCGCGGAGTCCAGCTCGGCGGCGAATCGATCTTCGCGCTCTGCAGCGCAGCCTCCGCGTCTTGTGGGGCTTGATCGCCCGTCTCCAGCGCGTAAATTCCGTGATTGGTTCCCGCCAGAATGGTGCCCTGCGGCGACTCGGCGAGAACAAAGACATCCAGCCCGTCCAGACCGCTGCCGATCTGCCGCCACTGCCCGCCGCCATCGGTGGAGACAAAGACACCGCCATAGCTTTTGTCGTTCACAACGCCGGCAAAGAAACGAACGGGCTTGCCGCTCGCCTCCGGATGCGTATCGACCAGCAGCGCCTCCACCTTGCGTGCAGAGAAGCCCTGATTGGCCTGCGCAAAACTTGCCCCGCCGTCCTTGCTGAGCAGAACACCGCCGCGGTCGGTGGCCACCAGCACGCGATTCGAATCCTGCGGATCGACAAAAACATCGTTGACGATCACATCCGGGCCGGTCAAGCGCTGGAAGTGCTTGCCAGCATCCCCGGTCTTGTATAGTCCTTCGGTAGTTCCGGCATAGACCACATCGGGCTGCGATGGATCCTGTTTGAGAACGCGCGTTCTGCGCGCCGTGGAAGGAATGCCCTCAACCTTGCGAAAGAGTTCTCCGGCGTTTTCGCTCTTGTAGATGCCGCTGCACGCGCTGGCAAAGACGATTCGCGGGCGGGTGGGATCGATGATGATCGAAAAAACATCGGAGTCGTCGATGACGCCCTGTTTGATGTTGACCCAGTTCTTGCCGCCGTCGCTCGTCTTCCAGGGAAGATGCCACGTGCCCGCATAGATCACATCGGGATCTCCCGGATCGATGGCAAGCGACTCCACTTCGTGAATCTCATGGCTGCCCGGCGGGCTGATCTGCTTCCAGGTGGCGCCGCCGTCGGCGCTCCTGAAGACCCCTTGCAGCGTACCCGCAAAGAGCATCGCGGGATTCGAAGGCGCCTGCGCGAAGGCGCGAATCGACTGTCCGCGCAGCCCCTCGACCGCGTTCCAGCTTCGTCCCGCGTCATGGCTCACCCACAAACCGCCGCCGGGATGATCGAGCTTCCATGCGGCCACAAAGATCGTCGCCGGATTTGCCTGATCCACGACGACGTGATCCAGAATCAGATCTTCGGCGGGATCCAGCTTTGCGAGCCGGTTCCAGGTGGCGCCGCCGTTCAGCGATTCGTAGAGCCAACTGTTGGTGGTGCCAAGATAAAGATGTTCGGGATGGCCCGGAACCATCGAAATGGCGCGCGCATCTCCGCCCGCCGGACCCACTGCGTTCCAGAGCGACTCGGCGGCCTGGCCGGGCAGGGCCAGCAACATCAGCATGAGAAACAGAATGAGTGCTGCCAATCCCGGACGAAGAGATATATCCGGGCAAATTTGCGATCGATCCATAGGTTACAAAAGCTCCGTGAGCAACAATATCTGCAAGTAACGCTCTAAGACGAAAAAAGGCTGACCGGATTGCCGGTCAACCTTTAATGATTACACAAACGACTGCGCTAGCTATCATCCTGCCGGCGCCTATGATTGAATCCGCGCCGGTCCGATGATTTGATTGATTGCCGGAGCGGATGGGGAGTCTGCTCCGGCAATTCGAGGACTACTTCCTGGGCGCGGCCTTCTTCCTGGAAGCTGGAGACTTCTTGTCGAGCAGCGTCAGCGAATCGGCAGCATTGAAGGGGTACAAGCGAACCGATTGCTGGCCCGTGGTACTCAAGGTGATGTCCACGCGACGGTTTTGCGCGAGGACGATGACGGTCAGCTCGTGGAGAATCTTACTGCGCTCCGCATCGCTCAGGTCCGGATTCTTCTCGATCAGCTCTCTTACCTGGGCCTCTGTAAGTTCTTCCTGGCTGCCAAATGCTTCTGTTTGAATGCTGGCATCGGAGATGCCCTGTTCAATGAGGAACTGCTTTGCGCGAGCGACGCGGCGTTCAGAGAGCGCCTTGTTGTACTCGATCGATCCGCGCACATCCGCATGTCCGCTTAGTATCAGATGGGCATCCGGCTTGATCTGCAAATACTGCTTAAAGTCTGTCGCCAGAGTGGTCAGGGTCTCCTCCTGGCTGGCAACCAGGCCTCCATCGGGCTTGTTGGCTCTGGGCTGAGCTGTCGGGAAAAAGACACTGCGCAGCGCCAGACGAGCCTCAAGCCGCACCTGCTCTGGGGTCGGTCCCGGAGGCGGCGGAGGCGGCGCAATCGTTACGCTGGTGCTCGCGGTTGCCGTCTGCCCCTTGTCGTCGCTCACGTTGCAGGTGATGTCAACCGCGCCGGTTGCAGCTCCGGTCGAATCGTATGTCGCCGAGGCGCCGCTTCCGCTGACGGATCCCGATGCTGCCGAGTAGGTGTAGGTCAGCGGGCGATTCTGCGGACTAACTCCGGAAGCGCTGACTGTGGCTTTGTCTCCCGGCTTCAAGTCGGTCGGGGTGGCGGAGCAGCCAATCGTCGGCGGCTCAAAGGCCTTGACGGTAAAGCTGGCCGTTGACGATGCCGACTCCCAGGGCTGTGCGCCTTCCTTGCCCGGCTTGCCCTCCTTCACTCCGCAATTCACCGTGTAGGAACCGGGGGCTAGAGTCGCGGTGGCTACCGTGGCTGTCGCGTCCTTCACCGCTACGCCCGGCCCCGCCAGGCTGTAAACCGCATGGAGCTTGGGTTCCAGATTACCCGCCGTTGCCGTTATCGTAACCGGATCTCCAGGGAAGATCGAAGCGGGAGCAGCGGAACAGGCCAGGGTCACAGGCGTGGGAGGCGCAACCGAGCCGATGCGATACACAAGGCCGGCACTCAGACGCGGACTGTTGAAATTTCCTCTTACTTCAGGGGCAAAATTCTCATGCGTGTACTGATAATCCACCTGAAAAAGGCGAACAGACAGACGATGGTTGAGCAGGGGGGTGGAATAATCCACGCCGCCGCCAATCGTCAACACAACGCCCCACTTGTCATTCTGATACGTGCTGCCAACGTGCTCCGCACCGACCAGCGCATGGAAAAACGGCGTGGCGTCGGTTAACGGGAGCCGGTAGACCAGGCCACCGGATCCGCCGCTGAAATCGTCGTTTGTCGTGCCGGGAGAGGTGATCGTGCTTTCGTTATTATCGTTGTGATAATCTCCCTCGCCCTGCACGCCGACATTCTTATTGAAATACCGGGTGACGCTTCCGATTCCACCCCAGTTGATCGAGCGGAAATTGACGCCGTTCACGTTTCCATGTGATGCCAGGTAACTGTAACCGGCAAAAATATCCCACTTCGACGGAGAATCACCGCCGCCATTATCGTTCTGCTTGGCCGAGTTCTGGGCAGTCATGCCGAGGGGAATTGCAAATACGCACACGATAAAAAAGAGCTGCAACACGCATCTTGAAACACGAGAAATCATGTGTTTTTCCTCCATATTCAGTTTGAATCACAGTTAGGGGATGCTGGCCGTGAAGACAAGCGCCAACCGGGAACGATTGATATTTTCAAAAATGCGGGAAAAGATTGGGAACCGCGCGAACAAACATCATCAGGACTCAGCGTATCACAAGGTGGACGGCATTCTATGGTCAGGCCTTAACTATTCCGGCTAGCTTCATCCGCCTTCAAAAAGAGACTGCCCCTGCGCTCCCGATGTTTTCTTCCGAGGATCGCAGGGGCTTGCTCTGGCGGATAAGCCGCTGTTACTTCGCGGCTTTCTTGTGTCCGTGCTTGGCGGGCAGCGGCTTGCGCGGCTGCGGCTTCACAGCGTTCTCATCCACAGGTGTGGTTCCGGTGACATCGGCGGCGAAGTTTGCGCCGGCAGGAACCAGGTAGTTGTCCACCTTCTGATCATCTGTCGTGCCGGTTGCGACACTGATGCGCGAAGCGTCAATGCCCTTCTCCGTCACCAGATAATCCTTGACGTCCACGGCGCGCTGCGCGGCTGCATCCTCAACCTTGGCGTGCTTGTGCTTGAGCGCGAACTTCTGCTGCTTGGCCGTCTTGGCCTGCTCCTTGGCGTTTGCCTGGCCAACCACCACCAGCTTCGCTTCCGGCTGCTTCTGCAGGTCGAGCGCGATTTCGTCCAGAACCGCCTTGGCTTCGTTATCCACGCGCTCAGGCCGCTTCGCGTCGCCCGCGAAACTGATCGATGCAAGCGCCTGCGTATGCGGCGGCGGAGGAACATAAGGAGCCAGGACCGTCACGCTGGTGCCGGCCGTTGCGGTTTGGTTCTTGTCATCGGTCACGGTGCAGGTGATCCCGGTGGTGCCGGTGGGCGCACCAGCCGATGAGAAGGTTGCCGAAGCTCCGCTACCGCTGATGGAGCCGGAGGCGGCTGCATAGCTGTAGGTCAACGGGCGGTTCTGCGGGCTGACGCCGCTGGCTGTGATTACGCTGGTCTCGCCCGGCTTGATGGTGCTGGGACTGGCCGAGCAACTGATGGTCGGCGGCTCAAACTGTTTTACCGTGAAGCTGGCTGTGGCGTCGGCGGTCTGTCCGGGCTTCAAGCCTTCCTTGCCCGACTTGCCTTCCTTCACTTCCGCCTTCACCGTATAGTTTCCCGGAGCAAGCTCTGCTGTGGCCACGGCTGCCGACGGGCCATTTCCCGTCACGCCAGTTCCCGACCAGTTATAAACCACTTTAGTCTTCTTGTTGGGATCCACGGATCCGGGGGTTGCGGTCACGGTCACCGGCTCACCTGGAAATACAGCGGGAGGGCTGGCCACTGCCGACAGTGTGATCGGCGGAGCCTTTTTGCATCCCATCGGTAAAAGCGCAATGCATCCCGCGGCCAAGATAAGACCGACCGACTTCAATTTGAGCGAATCCATTCCATTCCCCTCCTCATCAGGCTGAACTACTGGATACTTCTCTTACTCTGAGGGTAACGCAAGCACCCCCTCAGCTTCACTTTGCATTCTTGATGTGCTTGTTGACAGCCAGCGGCTTGCGCGGTTGCGCCTTCACCGCGGTCTCATCCACTTTTGTGGTTCCAGCCACATCGGACAAGAAATTCGCACCAGCCGGAACCAAATAGTCTAGCACGTTCTGGCCGTCCGCTGTAGAGGTCATCACGCTGATGCGAGCCGGATCGATGCCCTTCTCGGTCACCAGATAATCCTTGACATTCACGGCTCGTTCGGCAGCCAGATCCTCAGCTTTCATGTGCTTGAACTTCAGCGCCAGCTTCTCTTCCCGTTCGGTGCGCGCCCTTTCCTTAGTATCCGCATTGCCCACCACAACCACCTTGGCGTCGGCCTGTTTTTGCAGATCGAGTGCGACTTCATCCAGGCAGGCCTTGGCTTCGTTGTCCACGCGAGTCGGACGCCGCAGGTCGGTCGTGAAGCTGACCGAGCAGAGCGCTTGCGTGTGGGGAATCTTCGGCACATAAGGTAGGGTAATGGTCACGCTGGTCTTGGCCGTGGCAATCTGCCCCTTGTCGTCCGTCGCATTGCAGGTGATCTCCACCGGACCGCCAGCCGGAGCGCCAACCGAACTATATTCCACCGTGGCCGTGTTGCCGTTCACCGTTCCGGCAATGGCGGAGTAGCTATAAGTCAGCGGCCGATTCTGCGGGCTGACGCCGGACGAGGTCACCATGCTGCTTTCACCCGGCTTGATGGTGCCGGGATTGGCCGCGCAACTGATGGTCGGCGGCTCAAACTGTTTGACCGTAAAAGTGGTTGATGCAAAGGCGGACTGCCAGGGCTTCAGACCTTCCTTGCCCTCTTTGCCTTCCTTCACGCCGCATTGCACCCGATAAGTGCCCGGCGCCAGCGTTGCTGTATCCACACTGGTCTTCTCTCCGCCGCCCCGGATTCCGTCTCCACTCCAACTGTAGACCGAATTCAGTTTAGGGTTCAGGTTGCCCGCGTCCGCAGTCACCGTGACCGGTTCGCCGGGATAGATCGAGGTCGGATTGGCCGAGCAGGCCAGAAAGACTGGTGGATGCGACGGTGCCGAAACCGGGAAGACAACTCCTGTGCTGTATCGCGTCGCGTTGATGCCGGTTTGTCCGCCTAGATTGCCGGTGCCGTAATCCACGTGCAGATACTCGTAGTCGAACTGAAACAGACGGATTGCCATGCGATGGTGAAACAAGGGAGTATTTATATCCAGGCCGCCGCCAACGGTCATCACCGGACCCCAGGTGTATTCGTTGTGCGCGGGACCATCGATCAGCGCTTCGCCGCCCAGACCATGCACAAACGGCGTCAAGCGTCCCACAGGGAAGCGGACCACCAAGCCGCCCGCCAGCGTCGTGAAGCCGTCGTTGTTGTTTTCCGTTCCGTTCTTACCGGGAGGATTGGAATTCTGAATACCCCACTCATGAACTCCCACTTCTCCCTGAATGCCTAGATAACGATTGAAGAAAAACGAATAACTGCCGATTTGGCCGAAGTTGACATCATGAAATGTTGCGGTTACGGGTTTCTTGTCTACAGTCGTTTGCAAGGTAGCGCGCGGCGCCAGATAGCTATATCCGGCGAATATCTCCCATTTTGACGGGGAGGCGTTCTCTCCTCCTCCTTGAGCGGACTGCACTGCCTGCGCTACTACAGCCATCGGCGACAGAAGCAGAATCGCCACAGCGGCAGCACAACTCATAGACTTGAAATCATAAGAGAACATTCGTTCTTCCTCCACTAACTTTCGTGAATCAAAGGCCAGATATAGCTGCAATCCTGCAAAAATATCAGTCTGAATTGCCCCTGTCCTTCACCGAGGAAGGATCGTCTATATTTTCACACTACTTTCAACGTAACATAGGAAGTTTCGATAAGGAGCAGAAATAATTGGATATGTACCGATTTTGCATCCTCGGAAACGTAGCGATTTTGATCGCAAAGTTACCCCGGTAACCAATCGCAGATCGACATTTAGATAGTGTGCTTACTCCAGATTCAGCGTCTTGACCAGACTGCGCGGCTCTCGCTGGATCTTCTCCTGAAGCAGTGTAATGGCATACAAAAGCTGTTCGGGCCGCGGAGGACACCCCGGAACATAGATGTCTACGGGGATCACCTGGTTCACTCCCTGCACCAGCGCATAGTTATTGAAGACTCCGCCCGATGTGGCGCAAGCACCCATCGAGATCACCCACTTAGGCTCCGGCATCTGGTCGTAAAGCCGGCGAATGACCGGGGCCATCTTCTGCGAGACCCGCCCCGCCACCACCATCAGGTCACTCTGCCGGGGAGAAGGCCGGAAGACCTCGGCCCCGAAGCGCGCCACATCAAAGCGCGAGGCTCCCATCGACATCATCTCGATGGCGCAGCAGGCCAGACCAAAGGTCATCGGCCAGACGGAGTTCTTGCGGATCCAGTTAACGGCAAAATCCAGCGAGGTCAGCAGAACGCCCTCCGGCTCTTCAATGCCGTAGTTGACCTCCTGTAGTTTGGCGCGATTCTGCCCACTGCTCTCCAACGCTCCAAATAGATACCGGTCTCGCAGCACTGCCGCCATGTACTCAATATACCGCTGATCGGCGATGAATGGGCAATGCGGACCGGCAGCAATGGCTTATCGGGTGGGATGTTTGGAGGATGCGATGCGCTTCCCGTCCGAGGTGATTTGCAATCCTGCATGAAAGCCCAAGCCTCCGCCGACGTAACCTAAACAGCATAAGGATGAAATGAAGAACTTGCGGATTATCATGAAAATTCTGTAGAATTCCAGCCAACACACCTACAGTCGGTATTTGTCTCGTTAACGGCTGCACTTGGCGGCACTTGTTCTTTGGAAGCGGCCTGCGTCCGTTCATGCCGGTTCCGATGCGTGGTTTTAGTCCGGATGGGCGGCCGGCCTCCGTCTCAGGCAAAGCTGTTCATCTTTTGAATTCATTCTGGAGTGGAATCGTATGTGTCGTCGCGCCATCACGTTGCTGATTCTCTTTGCCTGTATGGGCCTTTCCGTCCACGCCCTCGCCGTTGCTCCGCACATTGTGCCCTCGCCGCCGGCCACCCAAGCTGAGGTCGCCGCTCTCACTCAGGCCATCCACGACGCGCAGACCTCCGGCGACAATGCCTGGGTTCTGGTTTCGGCGGCACTGGTATTGATGATGACAGCCCCTGGCCTCGTTCTTTTCTATGGCGGCCTGGTCCGCCGCAAGAACATCCTCGGCACCATGATGCAGAGCTTCGCCATGATGGGTCTCATCACCGTGCTTTGGGCCGTCGTCGGCTACTCGCTCTGCTTCGGCGAAGGCAATGGCTTTATCGGCGGCCTGCAGCACGCCTTCCTGCGTGGCGTCTCGCTCGATCCCAACCCCAACTACGGCGGCACCATCCCCGAACAGAGCTACATGATCTACCAGCTCATGTTCGCCATCATCACTCCGGCGCTCATCACCGGCGCCTTCGCAGAGCGCGTCAAATTCAGCGCCATGGCCGTCTTTCTCTGCCTCTGGTCGCTGGTTGTATACTGCCCCATGGCCCACATGATCTGGGGCGTCGGCGGCATTCTCAACTTCGCCAACCCCGCGGCGCGCTGGCCGGTCTTCGACTTCGCCGGAGGCACCGTCGTCCACATCACCAGCGGCGTCTCCGCCCTGGTCTGCGCGCTCTATGTAGGCAAGCGCGTCGGCTATCCGCAGGAGGATATGCCGCCTCACTCCATGGTGCTCAGCTTCATCGGCGCGGGAATGCTCTGGGTGGGCTGGTTCGGTTTCAACGCCGGCAGCGCCCTGGGCGCAGGCCCGCTGGCCACCAGCGCTTTCGTCAATACGCAATTTGCCGCTGCCGCCGCCGCCATCACCTGGGTCATCACCGAGTGGCTGCAGAATGGCAAGCCCACCGCCCTCGGAGCCATATCGGGAGCCGTCGCCGGACTCGCCACCATCACCCAGGCCTCCGGCTTCGTCCAGCCCATGTCGGCTCTCGCCATCGGCGGAATCGCCGGCGTCGTCTGCTGCTTCATGGTCTTCCGCGTCAAAAAGTTCTTCGGTTATGACGATTCGCTGGACGCCTTTGGCGTGCACGGCGTCGGTGGAACCATGGGCGCTATGCTTACCGGCCTCTTTGCCGCCGGATCGATCAACGCCGTCTTCGGCAAGAACGCCGCCGGCATCGCCAACCCCGCCGGCGCCATCGACGGAAACTGGCATCAGGTCGGCAATCAGGCCATCGGCATGGCTATCGGCTGGGCCATGGCGATCGCCGGTACGCTCGTTTTGCTCTTCCTTGTCGATAAGACGATGGGCCTGCGCGTCTCGCCCGCCGATGAGGTCACCGGACTCGATCTCTCCCAGCACGGCGAGGAAGGCTACGAGTTGAACGCGTAATTTTTTTGCTCTGTCATCCTGAGCGAGCGAAGCGAGCCGAAGGACCAGCGGTTGCTTTTCGTTCGTCAGACCAATGAATCTTCGTGCCCCATCCATTCGCGCATTTGGCGAATGGGTGGGAAACCACGAAGCCCAAAACCTGTTTCCAAGCAATCCCGAGGAATCCGCATATGCTCAAGATCGAAGCCATCATCCAGCCCGCCAAGCTCGACATCGTAAAGGAAGCCCTGATCGAAGCCGGCATCGAGGGAATTACCATATTGGAAGCGCGAGGACATGGCCGCCAGAAGGGCCACACCGAGTTCTATCGCGGTCGCGAGTACACCGTCGATCTTCTTCCCAAAGTCAAGCTGGAGATCGTCGTCGTAGACTCGCTGAAGGACAAAGTCGTGCAAGCCATCCTCGGCGCCGCACGCACCGGCCACATCGGCGACGGCAAAATCTTCATCAGCCAGGTTAGCGAAGCCATTCGTATTCGCAACGACGAACGCGGCGAAACCGCACTCTAGGGCCTGTTAACAGGCGGCTCCAGGCCCAAATTTCCAGAGCTGGCGCGGCGCAGCCCTCACTCTGCATGCCAGAGGAGCGCCGCTTGATCCCCTAATAACTAGAAACCCATGATATTTCCATAGAGATTTCCTTATTTTGGCAAGTTTTTGCCTGAAATTTGAAAATCCTCATGCATTCCTTATACGAGGAATCATAGAATTTCACGAAGAGAACCATAGAAGAGTTGTGCCAATTCTACCCTCCAACGGGCTGGCTCAGCCTCGTCTCGCGCTTCTCAAGCAGAACATATGCGCAGGCGCAAGCTGTCGGCGCGTCTCTGTTCACTTCATCGCATGGCCTCGGCCCTCTGCATTCTCATCGGGAGTGGAAACTCATGTGTCGTCGCACCCTTCAACTGCTGTTGCTTCTTGTACTTATCGTCCTTCCGTCCGTGGCCCTGGCCATCGCTCCTGACACCACGCCATCCCCCACGGCTCCCGCCACGCAAGCTCAGATCGCGGCCCTCCAGCAGGCGATTACCGAGTGCCAAAACGCCAGCTCCAAGGCGCAGTCCGCTGCCGCCAACGCTCAGTTTTCCGGCGATAACGCCTGGATGCTGACCTCGGCTGCCCTGGTTCTGCTGATGACCGGACCGGGACTGGCTCTCTTCTACGGCGGCCTGGTCCGCAAGAAGAATATCCTCGGCACCATGATGCAGAGCTTTGCGATGATGGGGCTGGTGACGGTTCTCTGGGCCCTCGTCGGCTACTCGCTGGCCTTCGGCCACGGCAACTGGTTTGTCGGCGGCTTCGAGCATCTCTTTTTGCGCGGCGTCACTCTCACCCCCAATCTCGACTATGCTCCCACCATTCCAGAGCAGACTCTGATGATCTATCAGCTTATGTTCGCCATCATCACTCCGGCGCTGATCACCGGCGCCTTCGCCGAGCGCATGAAGTTCAGCGCCATGGCGATCTTCCTGTCGCTGTGGTCGCTCTTGGTTTACTGCCCGATGGCGCACATGGTCTGGGGTGTGGGCGGATTGCTCAACGCCAACGGCGGACGCTTTCCATCGCTGGACTTTGCCGGCGGCACGGTCGTCCACATCACCAGCGGCGTCTCGGCCCTCATCACCTGCCTTTATATGGGCAAGCGCATCGGCTACCCCCACACCAAGATGCAGCCCCACTCGATGGTGCTGAGCTTCATTGGAGCCTGCCTGCTCTGGGTGGGCTGGTTCGGCTTCAATGCCGGCAGCGCGCTGGCCGCCAGTTCGCTGGCCACCAGCGCCTTTGTCAACACCCATTTCGCCGCCGCCGCCGCCGCCATCGGCTGGTCGATCGCCGAGTGGATTCATAACGGCAAGCCTACCGCTCTGGGCGCTATCTCCGGCGCAGTCGCCGGCTTGGTTGCCATCACACCCGCCTCCGGCTTCGTTCAGCCGATGAGCGCCCTGCTGATCGGTCTGCTCGCCGGCGGCTTCTGCTTCTTCATGGTCTTCGTCGTGAAGAGCTTCTTCGGCTATGACGACTCGCTGGACGCCTTTGGCGTACACGGCGCGGGCGGAACGCTGGGAGCCATCCTTACCGGTCTCTTCGCCGCCAGCGTAATCAACCCGGTCTTCGGCAAGGATGCGCCGGTGGGCGGCATCGACGGCCACTGGGGCCAGGTGTATAACCAGTTGGCTGGCGTGGGAATTGCATGGGCCATCTCCGTCGTCGGCACTCTGGTGCTGCTCTTCGTCGTTGACCAGATCGTCGGCCTGCGCGTTTCCGCCGAGGATGAGGGCGCTGGATTGGATGTCTCCCAGCACAACGAGGAAGGCTACGACTTCGCATCGTAGAATTGCAATGCGGAAAGATTCGTTAAAAATGCGGGGGGAGTGGCGCAACCAGCCCCCTCGCCTGTTACGCTGTCAAACGAGGCAATTTGCGTATGATCAAAATTGAAGCCATTCTCCAGCCCTCCAAGCTGGACGCAGTCAAGGATGCCCTGCTCGAAGCTGGCATTGAAGGTATGACGATTCTGGAAGCCCGCGGACATGGCCGCCAGAAGGGCCACACCGAGTTCTACCGCGGCCGCGAATATACGGTCGATCTCCTGCCCAAGGTCAAAATCGAACTGGTGGTCAACGACGACCAGAAGGACAAGACCCTCCAGGCCATCATCGCATCAGCGCGCACCGGGCGCATCGGCGACGGCAAGATCTTCATCAGCAAGGTTGACGACGCCATCCGCATTCGCAACGATGAGCGCGGCGAAACCGCGCTGTAGTCTTCCACAATACTGGGTGCTCTCAGGTCTGGATTCTCTGACCTGGGAGCGCCCGTTCGAGCCAGCGGCCCGGAGCGATCCATGAAAAGGCTAGTAATTTTTGTCCTTGTCGCAGCGTTTTTTGCGTCGTTGTGCCATGCCATGCAGTTAACCCCGCCTCCGCCCGGTTTCACGTGGCAGGAGATTCCCGAACTAAAGGCCGCATTCCTGAAACCAAATGGCTGGTTTTTCAAGAAAGAGGTGCAGAACGGCACGTTCGCTTATTTCATTACAAAGGAAAACATTGACACGAATGGTGAATTTCAGACAGGACTGACGGTCAATGTCTTTCAATTCAAAAAAGATTCAGCCGTAAATCACGGAAAGGCCTTGATTGATAGCATGGCTTCACAGCATCATGTGGAGACATTTTCTCGCGCCTTTGGGCCTTTTAAGGAGGTCGGCTGCGAATTCAATGATACGGACGCAAGCGGCACCACCAGGATGCACGCTCTTACAATTGCAAATCCAAAAACCAATTCACTTTACCTTTTTATCTTTGAGAGTCCCGCTTCAGGTTGGGATGCCGCATGGAAGATTGGCGAGCAGATTATGGATACGCTGGCAATCGATGACGAAGTGTAGCGATTGGCAGCACCGCAGGCGCTCTCACGCATTGCGGCGCACGCGCAGATTGTTCAGCGCATACTCGATGAAGCGCGGCTCGAAGTGCGGCGGCTGGCCCATGAATCGGCAGGTAGCCACCACCTGATCGACGATGAAGCGAGGCTGATAACCGGCCAGCTCCATCTTTTTTTCCGTCCTCAACTTGTGCACAATGAACTCATAAACTTCACCGGGCAAGGCCAAGCCCCGGCGCGCGCACTCTTTTTGAAAGATGCGCTGATAATTCTCCGCGCTCGGCGATCCCACCTCGATCTTGTAGGGGAGACGGCGCAGAAAGGCCGGGTCCATCAACTCCTCCGGCTCCAGGTTGGTGGAAAAGATCACCAGTTCCTCAAAGGGGATGCTGAAGCTCTTGCCGGTATGCAGCTTCAAATAATCAACGCGGTTCTCCAGCGGCACAATCCACCGGTTCAGCAGGCTGGTCGGACTCACCAGTTGGCGGCCAAAATCGTCGATGACAAAGCAGCCGCCCAGCGCCTTCAGATGCAGTGGCGCCTCGTAAAAGTGGCCGGTCGTCTCATATTTCAAATCGAGCATCTCTAGCGTCAGTTCGCCGCCTGTGATCACGAAGGGGCGCCGGCAAGGGACCCAGCGCCCGTCAAACTCCTCAGCGCGGACAAAGGAAAGGCATTCGTCGCTCAGCTCCGCGGCGCTCACCTCGACATGGATGCTGGGATCGTGAAAGCGGATGATCTGTCCCTCCACGCTGATCGCATAGGGCACATAGATCACATCGCTGAAGACCCCGCCCAGCGAATGCGCCACCGAGGTTTTGCCATTGCCTGGAGGACCGTAGAGCAGCATCGCCCGTCCGGAACTCAGTCCCGGTCCGCACTGCTCGATCATGCTGTCGTCAAAGGTCAGATCTCCCAATGCCTTGCGGATACGTTCAAAGGTGACCCGTTCATTGGTGGGTTTTTGCAGATTGACCTGATAGGTGAACTCCTCCAGCGTCACCGGAGCCGGACCGGCATAGCGCATCCGCTCCAGAGCGTCGATTGTCCAGCGCTTGCCCTCCTCTGTGAAGGCATAGCCCATGTCGATTGGATTGTCGGAGACGCGCATTCCCAGTGTGCGCAGCAGTTGCCGGTTCACGGCCATCTGCACCAGCTCGGCCACTACGTGATAGGGCAGCTTGATAGCATCCACAAACTGCCGCGGAGTCTCAAGATGGCTTGAGTACATTACCTTCAACAGCAGGCCCAGCAGTTCGATTTCGTCGATGCGCGTAGCTGCAAGATTCGCCGGTTCAACGGGAATGCGCTTCAAAAACGCATCCAGATCGTGCTGGCTTATTGCTCCCAGAGCAACCAGATTGTCGCCCAGGCGTCCGCCATTCTGCGCCTGACGCTCCAGCCCAGCCGTTACCTGCTCGATGGAAACCAGATCCGCTCCAATCAGCAGATCTCCCAATCTCATCCGCGTGCCGATGGTCTCCTCCTCGCTCCGAGTGCCGGATGTCCTATATCGCCCTTCTGTTTTTCGGCTGGAAAGAGATATTTCAATAGCTCAAGGCGAGATATTTCGCCTGTTCTCAGAAATTTTTGCCGAGAAATTCTTGCAGGCGATCGAGCCGATAAGTGGCGTCGCCGGCTTCGATTCCAAGAAGAAGATGGGTCGCCGTGAGCTGATTGCGGAAGTCGAGAGCGGCGGTAGTTTGCGGGTCACTCACAAGCTGCATGGACTTTTCGATCTCCTGGGTCTCCTGCTGAAGAGATTTGAGCCGGTCCCTCTGAACGGCGATGGATTGCTGAAGCTGATCTTTCAGCACTTCCATGCTGCGGGCGACGTCGCTCTCCTCAACCTTCTTCCAGGCGCCGTAGGCCGCAACGGAGCGGTCGAGGTGCTTGTCGATGGCATGGCTGGCGAGATTGTAATTGAAACTGATTTCCCCGTATGGTTCGAATCCGTTGGCCACAGGATTGATTTGCTGATGCGCGCCGACGGTGAGGGCTACGTCCCAGTTGTTCTGCCGGGTAAGGCGGGCGAGGGATTTCTGCTCGTCCAGGTCGCTGGCCTGCTTGGTCTCGACCTGCTCTTTGAGGGGCTGATCGGAGAGCGCAGGCACATAGAGCGCGGCGATGCGGGATTGAGTATCGGCGCGGTCGGATTCGAGCTTGATCCGGTTGGAGACCAGGTCCATGAGCATGGGGCGTGTCATGTTCTGCGCCTCGACTATCTTGGTTGTCTGGCCGATCAGTGCGTCCAGCGATTTTGAAGCCTCGCCGATGAGCACGAGCCGATGCGCGAGCGCATCCTTTTCGATGGCGGAGAGAGCATATTGGAGGGTCATCTGGACGCTGGTAGTGGCCTTGTATAACTCGCAGTTTTTGCGGGCGGCGTCGAGCGTAATCCCCGCCTTTTTCAAATTGGAAAGGCTAAGCTGCGCACCGGCAACCAGTTGCTGGGGCAGGCCGGTGTTGGGTTGCGTGAAGCCTGCAAGGGCATCGGGTGTGCGCAGGAAATCGCTTTGCGCCTTGGCTTGCTCGGCGAGATAGATGCAGTAGGCCTGCTGATCGGCTTGAATGCTCTGCGCGGCCGCGCACAGCGGAAACAAAAAAAGAATAGCCAGAAATGAGTTGCGTCGAAACATATCTTGCTCCAGGAAATCAGATTGACAGCCGCTAAAACAGCAGCGGCTTGCGACCGAGGAAAACAGTTTGCGATTTTGCCGACTCAGGGTGAGAGAGATTCATCTGGATGGTGAGGCCGCGCACCTGGGTCTTGAAGATGGGATGGCTGATCACCTGTTCACCGAGAAAGATCTGCTTGACGACGCCTACCTTGCGGCAGAGAACCATGTTGAGATAGCAGTCGTAGACGGGTGCACCGACCGTCGCGTAGGCCTGATTGTCATAGGGAACGAAGGCGAAATAAAGCCGGTTGGTGCCGCTGGCGTTGAGATAGTAGGGACTCTGCTTGGCGATGTTGATGGCGTCACGCAAGCGATCGATCTGGCGATTGTCTTCCGCCAATTGCTTTTCCGCCACGCTGAGAGTTACATCGAGCTGCGCAATATCAGAGCGGAGTTCGGCCTGTTTTTCCAGAGCATCCAGGGACTTGGTGCCAACGGCGGTTTTTTCGAGGACGCTGTCAGAGAGCAGAACGCCGGCGATTTTGCTGTCGGTGTAGGCGTCCTCCGCCTGATTGATGGCGGCCATCTGGGTGGCAGCATCACCTTTGGTGATCAGTCCGGCGGCGAGGTCGCTCGTGATCTGGGCTTCGAGCCGATGGAGTTGTGTGAGCAGCTCCTGGGTCTTGCGGTTGTCGTTCTGTTTTTGCGTGCCGAGCGCGGCCAGTTGCGGGCCGGTGAGCTGGTCATGGCTGCGTTCGCGGGCAATGGCGGTGCCGATCTCCGGATCGAGCGCCAGCAGCGAGGCGCGCTCCTTGGCCATCTGCTCCAGGGTCGTCTGCTGGCGCAGAATGTCCACGTGGAGGTCTTCGATGGTTTGCCGGCTGATGACCAGCTTCTGCATGAAGTCGAGACTCTTTTCGTCGGAAGCGGAAAGGATGACCGGCGCGGCCCAGTTGCCGTTGACGGCATAGAAGCCCATGACGAAGGCATAACAGAGCACGCCGACCAGCACCGCGTAAAGCACCACGATGGCAAAGATGCGATAGGTGGCGACCACGGACTTATAGGCAAGCGATTGCAGCGCCGGACGAGGCTTGGCTGGCGGAGGCGTATGCAGTTCTGGAGCGTCAATCGCAGGGGCTGAATCGTCAACCGAGGGTGTGTTCAATGGGTGTCTCCTGTTGCACTTTAGTGCGTGTGCCCCAGTCGGCGGAGTCCATGGTGCAGAGCGCGAGGGGCGTGATGAAAAGCGAGCTGGCCAGCGACCATGCGATATAGGCGCCAAAGGCCAGAGGATGCTGCAGCGTCTCTCGTGCGCTGTATTTCTTGATGGCCCAACTAAGCACGGCGGCGATGCCAAGATAGACAATCAGCGGCGCGGGTCCGGCCCAGGCCACAGGATCGGAAGTGATCATGGTGACCACCACCAGCAGCGCAACCACGGCTCCGAGCGGCGTCAGCACCAGTGTAAGGACGGTATTGGGATGGAGCTTGAAGACGTGTTGGGGGAGGGTGCGCAGGGTGTAGAAGAAATCGCGCACAATGCTGCGCCGCCAGCGCAACTGCTGCTTGAAGAGGACCGATAACTTGTTGGGTACGGTGGTCCAGCAGAGTGCGTCGTTGTTGATATAGGTTCCATAACCGCGCAGCAGTGTCTGATGAGTGAGGAAGCGGTCTTCGCCCTGATTGACCGGGATGCCGAACCAGTGGCGGGCGCGGATGGAAGGCTCAATCTCCAGCAGCAGCGAACGGCGTATGGCGAAGAGGCAGCCGCTGATGCAGCAGACGCTGCGGGTCCAGTTCTCCGGAATCTTGTATAGTTCGAAGGCGGCATAATAGACGATAGTCTGAATGGCGGTGATGACGCCGTCATTGGGGTTGCTGACGCCCACACGGCCGCCCACCGAACCGATGCCCGGCTCAGCAAAGCAGGCTGTCAGCTCGCGAATGGCATCGGGATGGAAGATGCAATCGGAATCGATGGAGATGATGATTTCAGCCGTCGAGTGCTTCAGCGCGTTGCATACGGTACGCGCTTTGCCGCAGTTGAACGTATTGCGGCCCACGCGGATTGAGATATTGGTGAAGTCGCGCTGCGCCTTGAGCATCCACTCGTAGCTATCGTCGTCCGAGCAGTCATCTTGGGCTATGACTTCAAAGCTGCCGTTGGGGTAGTTGCTCCGGCTGATGCTTTCAATGGTCTGGTAGACGGTGCGGCCCTCGTTATAACAGGGCATCAGTACGCTGACAGTCGGCTCCCAGGCGTAGTCCTTGCGGATTTTTGCGCTGGGAAATGAAAATCTCAGGATAAGTCCCATCAGGTACTTGAAGACCGAGATTACCAGGCAGAGAAACAGGATCAGCCAGAGAAGAATGGGCGCCACGAACGTATCCTCCCCATAGGCGAACCGCCATCGGGGTTCCGCTGCATTGAAGATGAACCGATGGTCCGCCGGCCGGCCAGACGGGCGAAAGAGCACAGGCTCAGAATATCCAGCGATTCCAATACGAGTGTATCTCATCGTTGTCGGGCCGCAGTCTTTGCGGGCAATCAGCCGCTGATCTCCCGCTCGCTGGCGCAGATTGAAGCACGGCTGGCCCCGATGACCTTCTTTCGCGCCAATCCGTCAATTTGCGCCGGGTCACCTCCGTCATCCCTGAGGCGGACGGCTATAGCATCGTGCTCAGCGACAGTGCGAATGTCTCCGTCTCGCGTCGGCAGGCGAAGGAGCTACGCGATACTCTGGCGCTTTGAGGAATGTTTTTTCCTTAATTCGATAAGAACAGAAGAATGAACTTGTATAGAAGAAGCAAAAGCGAGTTCAGGCGTAGACTATAGCCACAATGACGATATCGGCCACTAGCCCAATCCCCAACCATAAACGCTACTTCTTCGACAAATTCGGCCTCACCGAGCGAGTGCTGGAGCGCTGCCTGGGCGAGGCTTTGTCCGCAGGCGGCGACTACGCCGACCTCTACTTCGAATCGGTAACGGCCACCGCCCTGGGCGTCGATGAGCAGATTGTGAAATCGGCCAGCCAGGGGACCAGTGCCGGCTGCGGCATTCGCGTATTAAGCGGCGAGCGCACCGGTTACGCCTATACCGACAATCTCAGCCCGGAGCGTCTGCTGCACGCCGCGCGCACGGCGGCGCTGATCGCCTCCGGACCTGCCAGGCAGCCCTCGCAAGGCTTTGTCGAAGCGCCTGCCGCCAATCTGTATCCCGTTCCTCTGGGCGGCTACGATCTGAATCTGGCAGCGCGGCTGGAACTGATCTTGCGCGCCGACCGCGCGGCGCGAAGTTATGATCCGCGCATCGTGCAGGTTCGCGCCAGCTACAGCGAGGAACTGCGCCGCATCCTCATTGCCGCATCCGACGGAGCCTTTGCCAGCGACACCCAGCCCCTCTGCCGGCTTAACGTCTTCGTCATTGCCAAAGACGGTGAAACCACTACCAAAGGCTCAGCGGGCGGCGGTGGAAGAGCGGGAGTTGAACAATTCACGGGAAGTAAAAGCGCGGAAGCTCTGGCCCGGGAGGCTGCGCGTGGAGCGATTCTGCAACTCGGCGCCGTTCCCGCTCCGGCTGGCGAGATGGAGGTTGTACTTGGCCCCGGCTGGCCGGGAATTCTGCTGCATGAAGCCGTTGGGCATGGCCTGGAGGCCGACTTCAATCGCAAGAAGACCTCGGCATTTGCAGGGTTGATCGGCCAAGCGGTGGCCAGCTCCAAAGTCACCGTGGTCGATAATGGAACCATCGCCGGACGTCGCGGCTCGCTCAATGTCGACGACGAAGGAACGCCGACCCAGGAGACAGTCCTCATCGAAGGCGGCATTCTGCGCGGCTATCTGACCGACAAGCTCTCGGCGCGATTGATGAACTCCGTCAACACCGGTTCCGGCCGCCGCGAGAATTATCAATCCATCCCCATGCCGCGCATGACCAACACCTATATGCTGGCCGGCGACGACGACCCAGCCGACATCCTGCGCAGCGTCAAGCGCGGCCTTTATGCCGTCAACTTCGGCGGCGGCCAGGTAGACATCACCAATGGCAAGTTTGTGTTTTCGGCCTCAGAGGCCTATCTGATCGAAGACGGCAAGATAACCGCCCCGGTCCGCGATGCGACACTGATCGGCAACGGTCCCGAAGCGCTGAAGCACGTCTCGATGGTCGGCCACGATCTGAAGCTCGACGAAGGCATTGGGACCTGCGGCAAGGACGGCCAGAGCGTTCCGGTTGGCGTGGGTATGCCGACGATCAAACTGGACCGGATGACGGTCGGAGGCCGCTGAGAAGCGTAGCGGCATCGGCCTTTTTTACTGCAACGAGCTTGAATTGATAGCCTGCTCTCAGCCGGAGCGCCAGCCTCCATGACTGGAATTTGGCGCTCTGGCTATTTTTGTGGCGGGTTGGCCTGGGTGTTGAGGTAGTTGGCCAGATCGTCGATGTCCTGCCTATTGCCGACCATTGGCGGCATGAAGTGGTGATAGGGCGAATCGGATTTGTACTCGTGCAACATGGTGATGAAGCTCTCGATGTTGGCGCGGTCGCGGCCAGCGAGCAGGCTCTTCATCGGGCGATAGCCGTCTAACGTGTGGCAGGAGCCGCACTCGCCGCGAAAGATGGCTTCGCCGCGGGAGTAGCTGGAATCCGAGCCATTCCAGACCCAATTCGTATGGGTCAGATAGCCATCCTGGTCGATGCGGTTGGCATCGTTGACGCGGACACCATTGGAGTACATATAGCGGCCGATGACGAAGGGCTTGCGCAGCATCTCGCGGGAGTATTCTCCAGCGCCGGTGGCGACGAGCGCCAGGAGCAGGATGGCAATCGCGTGAGAGAGATTGAAATCCCGCGAGTTGCGATAGGCCAGGAAGTAGGCGACGCCGACAATGGTGGCTGAAGTGATGATGATGAGCAGCGCGATGCGGGTGATGATGGAGAAGGTTCCGGAGCCGATGGTGTCCATGCCCAGGCGGAGGAGAGCGCGCTGCGATTCAGGAACCATCCAGAGATACCAGATGAGGATGAACGGTGTAGCGACAAAGGAGGGCACGAGCCACTTGACGCTCCACTTGACCATGGTGGATTTAAGTTCGGGCTGCTTGTCGCCGTCGATGCGGCTGGCGGTGATGAGCGCCCAGATGCCGGCCAGCGAGCAGCAGACGCAGGAGCGCAGACAGAGGCTGGGCCAGTAAGTGGGATTGAAGAAGGCATTCCAGAATTTGCTGGCCTCATGGCCGGTTCCGGCGACGGCCAGCCAGGTGTCGCCTGGCGTGAGCATGAAGGTGAGGATGCCGTTGATGATGATGAGAGTGCAGACCGAAGCCACGGCATAAACCCAACCGACTTTGAGATGCAACTTGGGATCGATGCGCCCCCAGGTGGAGTAGTAGACCGCGATGGTGGTCAGCTCGACCATGAAGAAGACCCACTCGATCGCCCAACCAAAGACGAAGTTATGGATCAGCGCGCTGGTGGCTTCGGGATTGGCAAGACCGATGGCAAACCAGATGCCGACGCCGCTGACGGTGCCGAAGACGGCGGTGAGGATCAAAAAGAATTTGGAATGGCTGGCGAGTTGATTCAGCCAGTCGGTGCGCAGTTGGCCCTCCGGCATCCGCATGGCCTTGCGCTCGGCCAGAGGCAGATAGAGTCCGCCGCCCACGGCGAATTGCGAGATCATGACGTGGAAGATGGCGATGATGCCGATCACCCAGCCGGAGCCGAGATGCGGAATGTGCCAGAATGGATAGTTCATTGTGAGACTCCAGTGAACGAGTGAATGAGTGAACCAGTGAATAAGTGAATAAGTGAATCAGTGAATCAGTGAATGAGTGAATGAGTGAAGTAGTGAAGTAGTGAAGCGAGTGAATAAAGCAGTGAAAAGTGAACGAGTGAAAATGGGCTCATTTGACGCGTGAGGCTAATTTCACTTTTTCACTCATTCACATCTTCACTATCTTTCTCATTTCTTCATTGGTCTCTACTCAACCGCTGTTGTTCTTCAGCTTGCCTAAAAGCGCAAAGAGCATCTTACCAACTTCATCTGAAATTACTTGGGCTGTGTTGAGCAGTTGGGTACCTGCGAAGCCCAACACACCGGAGAGTTCCAACTGTGTTTGCAGTTCGCAATTCGAGGCGCATGGGATCAGGAGGAAGTGCTTGAACTCGCGTGGGTTCATACGCCCGTGGCCCTCCGCAATGTTGCTTGGAACCGAGATCGCAGAACGTCTCATCTGAGACGTAAGCCCGAAAGCCTCTTCGCGCGGAAAGCGCTGCGTTAGCCGATAGACAGCGACAGTCAACTCCATCGACCTCTGCCAAACCTGAAGATCCCGGAATGACTGCATGGTCGCTCTCGTCCTGGGCTTATCGACAATCACTTCTCGCTCCAATTTCTTCGCCGCTTCACTCATTCACTTCTTCACTCATTCACTTCTTCATCGAATCGTCCAGTAACCGATGATGGTGGTGGTCAGCAGCGCGAAGACTGCAATCAGGCCGAAGTAATGCGCGGCGCGAGCGCGCTGTCCGGATTCCTTCTTGGTGTCGTAGAAGGGAATCAGAATCCACAGCACGATGCCGAAGGTGAAGATGAGAATGCCCGCGATCTCTCCCGGCTCGCCTTGCAGCCACTTGACCATGCCTAGCAGCTTGAGCATCTCGAAGGGACTCATGAAGTACCACTCAGGATGAATGCCGACCGGCGCGGGCGCAAGCGGATCATAAGGCTTTCCCAGCGACCAGGGAAAGACCGAGGCCAGGAGGGCAAGAATATTGAGCGAGATAAGCCACATGGCCAAATCCTTGCGCAGGAAGTTGGGCATGAAGGGCATGGACTTGCGCTGCTCTGGCGGCAGGGCCTCAATGCTGGGCGGAGCGGCGTTGCCGTGGCGCTGAACCAGCCAGAGATGAAAAGCCAGCAGCGGAAGAAAGAGCGCCGGCAGCACGACCACATGCAGGGCAAAGAAGCGCTGCACCGTGAATTCGCTCACATCCAGGCCGCCGCGCAGCATATTGGCGACGAGCGGCCCGATGCCGGGAATCGCCGAGGGAATCTGCAGGCCGACTTTGGTGGCGAAGTAACTCAGCTCATCCATTGGCAACAAATAGCCAGAAAAGCCAAAGACCGAGGCCAGACCCAGAAGCGCCATGCCGCTGAGCCAGCCGAGTTCGCGGGGCTTGCGGTAGGCCTTCATGAAGTAGACCGAGAACATATGCACTAGGATGGAGAAGATCATCAGGCTGGCGCTCCAGGCGTGCGCGGAGCGGATCAGCCAGCCGAAGTGCATCACGAAGGTGATCTGGCGGACCGATTCGTAGGCTTCCGCGCCGGGGCGGAAGTAGACCAGGAGCAAAACGCCAGTGAAGCACTGGACCAGGAAGAGAAAGAGCGAGATGCCTCCCCAGTAGTACCAGAAAGACTGGGAGTGGACAGGAACGGTCTTGTGGCGCGCAAAGGCGGCCAGTTCGGAGAGGCCGAGGCGCTCATCGGCCCAATCGTAAATCGTCTTTGCAGTCATGGTTCTTCACTTCCTGTTTTGCGAGTTTCCCCGGCCTCAAAGTCGAGACCGGGGGTACCCATGCATTTGCGCTGACCAACTCTAGCGGCAGAGCCAACCGCCATCGACAACCAGAATGTGTCCGTTCACGTAACTGCTTGCCTCGGAGGCCAGGAAGACAGCAGCACCAGCCAAATCCGACGGCAGCCCCCAGCGTCCAGCGGGAATCCGATTGAGAATGGCGGCGGAGCGCACGGCATCGGCGCGCAAGGGCGCGGTGTTGTCGGTCGCCATGTAGCCGGGAGCGATGGCGTTCACATTGAGTCCCTTCTCAGCCCATTCGTTGGCAAGCGCCTTGGTCAGTTGCGCCACAGCGCCCTTGGCTGCGGCATAGCCTGGAACCAGAATGCCGCCCTGGAAGGACAGCAGAGATGCGATGTTGATGATCTTGCCGCTGCCTTGTGCGAGCATCTTGCGGCCCGCGTATTGGCTGATGAAAAAAACGCTGTTCAGATTGGTGTCGATGACGGTCTTCCAGAACTCTTCCGAGTGCTCGGCGGCGGGAGCGCGGCGGATGGTGCCCGCGTTGTTGACCAAAATATCAATGCTTCCGAAGGCCTCGATGGTGTCGTCCACCAGCTTCTGGCCGATGGCCTTGTCGCAGACATCGCCGGTGCGCGAGATGTACTTGACGCCGGCCTTCTTGACCTCCTCGACAGTCGATTCCAGTACATTATCGTAGCCATGCAGGGTTACATTCGCGCCTGCCTGTGCAAATGCGATGGCGATGCCGGAGCCGAGACCCTGCGCCGATCCGGTAACCAACGCGTTTTTGCCTTTGAGACTAAAGAGATCAAGAATTGCCATGAAACTGCTCCTTATTGTGATCGAATCAATTCGTTCTGTGGGTTGAAAGCCTAAGCGCGCGAAACGACGACAGCCGTGTCGTTGACAGTAACTTTGAAGAGCTTGAGGGGATGAGGCGGCGGGCCGCTGACGTTGGCGCCGGTATAGGCGTTGTAGACACCGCCGTGACAGGCGCAGTGAATGCGATCGAGCTGCGGCTCATAATCCACCGTGCAGCCCAGATGGGTGCAGACCGCGCTCATCGCGATCCACTCCCCTTTTTCGTGATGGATCAGCAGCCCCGGCGCGGAGCCGAACTTGAATAACAGCTTCGTGCCGGGAGCCAGCTTTTGCGCGTCCTTGAGCGTCACTTCCGTGACCGCCGTGGCCTCCATCTCCATCTCCGCGGGCGAGGCCAGATAGCGGTAGACAGGATAGGCCATAAGGGCGGTGTAGGCCAGGCCGGCGGCGCCGGCGGCAACCAGAAAGGCGCGGCGGGTATTCTTATCGTCGGGTTCCTTGACGATATGGGCGGGAAGATCGATCGGTTCATTCATGATTACGCCGCACCCTCCATCTCTTTTCTTGCGCCCGCCATTACGGACACAAGCCATGCAACGACAGCCAATCCGCCAACAAACAGAACCAGAAAGAGGCTGACGACACCCCAGTTGGTCACCACGGCGCGATCCCAGACATTGTAGCCGTTGCTGAGCAGCGTCAGGTCGCGTACGCCATCGCGGTAGACGACCAGAGTGATCTCGATGAGCACCGCGAGCAGCACGGCAGCCCAGCTCAAGATGCCGGAAAAGAGTTTGCCGAAGCCAGAGACCGCCGCAAGCAGGATGGCGACAGCCACCAGAGCCAGCCAACCATACCCGGCAAAGCCGGCGAACTTGTAAAGCCTATCAGTGTGCAGTCCTGCCTGGACGATCTCCGGCTGCACATTGGCTGCCCAGAGGCCGGCCGCCAGATAAAGAATGCCGAAGCCCACAGCGACCTTGCCGCCCAGACCGGCCAGGAAGCGCTTCTCTCCAGCGGTAAAGGTCGAACGCCCAGCCAGATAGATCAGCCACAATCCGCCGATAAAGAGTCCGCCGGCCATCATCATCAGCCAGCGCGGTTCGAGCGTTGGATCGCCCGTGGGCAGATACGCGCCCATCGCCGAAGCGGAGTACATCTCACGCCAGACCTTGGGCCTGAGCATCAGCGTCATGTTGGAGGAGAGAATGCGCGCGATGCAGCCGGCCAGAAGCCATGCGCCCAGGCCCGCGGGCCATGCTGTCTTGCCCGTCTCAAGCCGGTCCTTGAACTGGTAGAGCAGCCAGTAGGCGATCATCAATAGAACGATGACCGAGATCCAGTAGATGCCGATCAGCACGCTGCTGGTGTAGAGCGCGCGTCCATAGAGCACCTGAGAAAACAAGAGGGGCGGCACGCCCAGATTGATGACGAAGGTCATCACGACGGTGAGCCTGCGCGCGATCGCCCGCGCGGTGACCTGCGAGTTTGCCGAGGAGCGGAAGAGGCTGAGAAGAATCGCCAGCAGCAGTCCGCCCAAGAGCATTTCGACGGCAACAAAGTGCAGTGACAGCGTGACGATATGCAGCAGTTTCAAGAGCCATACCGGCGCCGGCAGAGGAATTGGATCTACTGCGGGAAATGATTGCATAGTGCCCCTTGAGACCCCCGAAGTTCGCTTTTAGACTAGCATTGTCCACAATTCAGTATGTGACGGCAGTCACAGTGCCAGGATAGGCAGAGAGCCGCGCACGCCGGATGGCACACAACGATCCTAAACCTTTGCCTTCACCGATTCCGGCTCCCGCAAGGAAATAATTCCGGTAGCGAAGGTCGAAGAGGATGGAGCGACTTCTCGCATGGCCGGTGCGGAGACGCTGCTCGCTTATGCAGCGCGAGGGTGCGCGATTCTTGAAGGCAGCCGATCTGCTTCCCGTAATTGAACGATTTCCTCAATCGGAAAAACCCAATGGATACGCGCTCATTTGCTATCAGTCTCTTGCATTCGCGCGTGCCTGTAAGCCTAAAGTCGCAGTAGACGCTGCCGATAGCGTACTTGGAAGCCGAGATTAAAGCCTTCCTTTTTCGAATGTTTGTGCAGCTCGCAGGGAGCTTTTGAAGGAACTGGTCATGTGCCGATGGGCAGGCCGGAGGATGCGCTCAGGCAATCGTCATCGGCAATCAAGATGGAGGAGACAATCAATGAAGAGCTTGTTCAACAGAGGCCTCGCCACAGGGATGCTCGCGGTTTTTACTGCCGCGACGGCCCTGTATGGTCAGGAATTCAAGCTGGGAACCGTGAAAGGCGTGGAGCAGACCGTACAAATCCACGGCTTTGGCACCCAGGGTTTCATTCACACCGACGACAACAACTGGCTGACCATGAATACCAGCAACGTCGGCAGCGGAGAATTCAGCGACATCGGATTGAACCTCGGCTCACAGACCACATCGAAGTTCCGCTGGGCCGTGCAGGGCTACGACCGCGAGCTGGGACAACTGGGCAGGTGGCACCCGCAGTTCGACTTCTTTATGGGCGACTATCGCGCCAAGCCCTGGCTGGGCTTCCGCGGCGGCAAGGTGAAGACGGTGCTGGGCCTCTACACCGATACCCAGGACATGGACTTCGACCACACCTTCGCGCTGCTGCCGCAGAGTATGTATCCCATCGATCTGCGCGACACCTCCATCGCTCATTTGGGTGGCGACATCTACGGCAAGGCGAAGCTGCCGAACAAATATGGCTCCCTCGCCTATACCGCCTATGGCGGCCGGCGCAAGGACAGCAAATACAGCGGCTATCCCTATCTTCTGGAAAATGTCGCTCCCGGCGTTCATATCTACCTGGGCGGAAGCTACGGCGGTCCGGTCTGGGGCGGCGATCTGCGCTGGAATACACCGCTGAAGGGGCTGGTGATCGGCGCATCGCGCCAGAATGAAAGAATCTCCGGATCGGGAACCTTGTCGGTTCCTGCCGCGCATATAGCGGGTGCCCCCTACAGCGAGCATTCCTTTGCGGATTGGACCAACTGGTTCTACGGCAAGTTCGACAAGAACAAGTGGCATTTCGCCTCCGAGTACAAGCGCTACTACCAGGCCAAGGACATCTTCGGTGAAGAGGCCTGGTTTGACGTCGACACGCGCGGCTGGTACGCCAGCGGCGCCTACACGGCCAACAAATGGCTGGAGGTTGGATCCTACTACTCGCATTACCGGGCCTTCTTTGGCGGCGCGGATCTGGTTCCCAATGGACCCCACCTAGCCTACCCAAGCCTGACCGAAGCAGAGAAACACGACTACGACAAGGTGATTACCGGGAAGTTCACGATCAATCAGTACTTCACAGTGAAGGTCGAGGGACATTTCATGGACGGCAATGGACAGGCCACCTATCCCGACGGCTTCTACCCGGCAGTCAATCCTACGATTCAGGACAACACCAACGCATTTGTAGTCCGGGCGGGATTCAGCTTCTAACGCGGACGAAAGGAGAACACTCAGATGAAAAAGCTACTCTCAATTTTCCTGCTCCTGGGCGCCGCGTCGATTCTCACAGTCCACGCACAAGCCCAGGTCATTGTGATCGCCAACAACAGTGTGAAGGCGACCGAAGTTTCCAAGAGCGATTTACGCGATGTCTTTACGGGCGCGGCAACGGAACTGAAGGACGGCAGCCGCGTGGTGCCCATCCTGCTGAAGGCCGGCACGGTGCATGAGGAGTTCTTGCAGGTCTACATCGGCAAGAACGACACAGCGTACCGCGCAGGCTGGCGCAGCCTGGTCTTTTCCGGGCAGGCGACGATGCCCAAGAGCCTGGATACGGACGCCGCCATTGTGGAGTTCGTTGCCCACAACGCCGGCGCTATTGGCTACATCAACAAAGCCTCCGCGCACGAGGGCGTCAAGGTACTAACGGTGAAGTAACGGTCATTGGCTTTCCGGGTTTCAACAAGGAGAATCGGGAAGCCAGCGAGCAGGGTCCGGCTGAATAGCAATCCGGCGCGAACCCGCCAGTGAACGGATTGAAGGGTGATTCAAATGTTTGGACAGATGAAGATCAAGACGCGAATTCTCGGCATTCTGGCCATACTGGGCGGGGGCTACCTGCTCCAGGTTGCAATGGTGCAGTATACAGCTACAGCCACGCATAACCGGATGTCGGAGATTTCATCCTCGCTTTTTCCCGCTGCGTTGAAGATGCAGGAGGCTGAGGCGGCCTTTGAACGGATGAAGAAGCACTACGGCGATGCGGTGGTGCTGCAGGACGCCAAATCGTTGGATGGCGGTGCGAAGGATGCCGAGGCGGTGGACGAGGCGCTGGGCGAAGTGAAGACGGCGCTGGCAGCTTCGCCGGAGTTGAGCAAGCAGGCAGATGGTCTGATCGCGCAATTTGCGTCCATCCGCACGCGGGACCACGATACCTATACAGCGATTCTGGCGGCCACTGCTGGCCCCAGCGACGATCTGATGGCGCAGGTGGGCGCACTGGGTAAAGACAATAAGACTTTGACGGATGCAATGGGGAGTTTCGACAAGTCCATCTCTGCCAACTTCCAAACGCGTTTGGATTCAGTGGATGCATGGAGTGTGCGCAGCCGCGCGGTTGGATTGATGATGCTGGTTTTTGCCGTGCTCAGCTGCCTGACGGCGTGGTGGGTGGTGCAATTCAAGGTGGTCTTGCCGCTCCGGATGCTGTCGCTGCGTCTTCAAGACATCGCCGAGGGAGAAGGCGATCTGACGCGCCGAGTCGAAGTCGAAGGTCAGAATGAGATCGACGAAGTCGGCATCTGGTTCAACGTATTTATCGGACGGGTACAGGAGATTGTGCGGCGTGTAGCAGAGCACGCGGCTACACTGGGCCAGGCGGCCACGGAGCTTGCCGCCACTGCGCGCGAGACAGCGGATCAGGCGGCGCAGCAGCAGGAACAGGCGGCCCGCATCAGCGCAACCATGAACGAGATCTCTACCTCGGTTCAAGAGATCAGCAAGACCACGCAGGGAGCTGCGGTGGATGCACGCAAGGCCGAGGAGAGCGCGCATACGGGCGGTCAAACGGTTCAGACCACGGTGCAAACGATCGGCGACCTGCTCAAATCCAACCAGGAAACATCGTCGCGCATCGAGGAGCTGGGCCGCTCTTCGGATGCCATTGGCAAAATCATCAGCGTGATCGACGAGATTGCGGGCCAGACGAATCTGCTTGCCTTGAATGCCTCCATTGAAGCCGCACGAGCCGGCGAACATGGACGGGGCTTTGCTGTGGTTGCAGGCGAGGTGCGGCGGCTGGCCGAGCGCACCAGCGAGGCCACCAAGGAGATCGACCAGACTGTGCGGGCGATCCAGCAGGGCACTGGAGAAGCCGTCGAAGCCATGCGTTCCAGCATGAGCCATGTGCAGAGCGGCGTGGATTCGGCGCGTTCGGCAGGCGAGGTCTTGAACAGCATCATCCACGGCTCCGAGTCGATGCAGAGGATGGTGACGCAGATTGCTGCTGCGGCAACGGAACAATCGTATTCAACGCAATCGGTGAGTGCCAATGTGAATGAGATTGCCGCGATTATCGAGCGGACGGCAGCAAGTTCACAGCAATCGGTTGAAGCTTGTCAGCAACTGGCCTCCTTGGCCAACGAACTAACCGGCTTGGTGGGCGCCTTCAAGGTGAGTTGAGTTCGTCGCGGGCAGGCTTGCAAATCCGGATCGAAAGTGTTTCAATCATCTTATTGAAACAGGGGTGCTCCACGATGTGGGGCTGAGAGATACCCTCGAACCCGATCCGGATAATACCGGCGTGGGAAGCTTTCGAAGTCAGGTAGCCTTCTTCCTCTAAACAGAGCATGAGTCCTCTTGTTTCATGAAATTCAGAAACAAGGGAAGTTCATGTTCAATTTGTCCGCTGTTGTTCCAAACCACATTCAATCCGCATCGCGCTCACGCCATATGGACGGAGCTGCAGGAGTGCTGATTTGCTGCATGGCCGTGGCTGCAAGCGCGATCGCGCAAAGCCCAGCGCCCGCGGCAGGCAGCTCAGCCACGTCTCCCGAAGTTTCTCAACCTGCCGCTGCCGCGCAGAAGCTGCCGCGTGTGACCACTACGGTCGTGGTTCACGACCAGGCCCCCAGCGAGTATCTTCCCGATGCGGTTACGGTGGGCAATCTGGACGGCTTGCCACTGGAAGAAGTGCCGCTTTCGGCCACGGTGGTCACGCGCGATCTGCTCAGCGATCAGGGCGCGCGCCTGCTTTCCGATGTGGTGAAGAATGACGCATCGGTCGGCGACGATTACGTGCCGGTAGGCTACTACGGCGACTACGAGATTCGCGGCTTCACCGTCGACCTGGCCACCGGCCTGGAGATCAACGGCATGACCATCGCCGGCGAGCAGGATGTGCCGCTGGAAAACAAGCAGAGTGTGGAGTTTCTCAAAGGCATCGCCGGAGTGGAGAGCGGCGTGACCTCGGCGGGCGGGCTGATCGACTATGTGACCAAGCGTCCGGCAACTGTGAAGGCCGTCGATCTGGCCACCGATCATCGCGGGACGAGTTATGGAGCGGTCGATCTTGGGC